>ERZ795032.27-NODE-27-length-207563-cov-98.552152_pt1 | contig 207563 bp, 207 predicted proteins | sample MGYA00375124_ERZ795032 | MGnify/ENA primary metagenome ERZ795032 (study PRJEB30167, sample SAMN05720154) | activated sludge metagenome | isolation source: Anaerobic digester | place: China | collected 2015-12-16 ... | reverse complement strand
TCTGAGCCGCTTTTCAAGCCCCCTCATCGAGCCACCTCAGCCGGATAATTTCGCCACCCCCGGCGATGAACGCCTCCTCTTCTTCGGGGGTCCGCTCCACTTCATGATCCCAAAGTAGAACATACCTCAAGGGATCACCGCCGCCACGCTCCAGGGCTCGAAGTCGGCTATCTTCGGTCCTAAATCTCATCCGCCCATCCCCTGGGATAATCGCTCCAGTCATCGGCCGCCGTTCGTCGGAGGGCCTCCATCGCAGTCTCCCCTTCCACCGCCCCCACTGCGGCCCGGAAGCCGTCGTCTTCGTATTTTGGCCCCGGCCGGAACCTGGAGAGCCGTCGCTCCAGATCGCCGTACCTCATCCCCGCCGCTCCTCTTCCAGAGCCGAGAGCCGCCGCTCGATGTCTTCGAGTTTCTCCAACTCCCAGCCCTTGAGCCACGTTATAAGAAGTTGATTCACCTTCCCAGCGTTCGTGATCTGTGACCCTTCGACGAAGATATCGGAGATCACCCTCCTGGCTATCCGTCTCACATCTGAGGGCTTATTGATGCTCACGCCCCTGGTCTTGGAATTTTTATTCTCGGTCAATTATCTAACCTCCGATATCGTTTTCGCTCCTAACCCCAGGGGGGCTCGCTGGGATCGTCTCCTTGTCGTCGCTCTCGTCGGGGAGATCCTCAGCCGCCAATTTGGCGATCGCATCCGAGAGGGCCGCCACCTCCTCCCTGATATTCTCGGACCACTCCCAAAGCCTCGATAGCTCTTCAGCTCTCGTCGTCACGATCTCACCGCCTCGCCCCATATCCACAGTTTCTTTCCGCCGCCGCGTCCCGGCTCGCATCCGCCCGCCCGTCCCGACGCCCCGGTTTATGGTAGCAATTCCAGCAGACACGGCCCGGCCAGCCCAAGGCCTTCAGCCCCCCGCCCCGGAGAGGCTTTCCGCAACGGCTACACCGGCTCCCAGGGACGACGCCTCCCAGGTCCTCGCCCTCGTCGTCGTCGCCGGCGAGAGGTCGAGGATTTGGCCCCTCAGCAAAAGAGGAGAGATCGATCTGTCTCACCCCACCACCCCCTCGGAGAGGGCCCCCTCTTTATCCGTCGTCCACCCCTGAGACGCCAGAGCGTTCAAGAACCGCTTAACCACCTTCGGCTCGACGTATCCCCCGGCCCGCCGCTCCAGATAGGCCTCGACGTTCCCGAAGGTAACACGCTTTCCCGCCGCCTGGAGGGACCTCGCCACTTCCAGCGCTTCGGACTCTTCGGGGGTGGGGTCCCGGCCCTCGTCGGTGGTGGTGGGATCGGCCTCTTTTTTGGGTGGTGGAGTCGCCGTCCTCTCGGCCTCCTCTGCCTGTCGCCGGCGGTCCTCTGCCAGGTTCTCGGCTATGGTTTGGTGGTGGTCCTCGTCGTCCTCAGCCACAACCTCGCCGTTCGGACCATCACCCGGACCATCAGGGACTATCACAGACCCATCAGAATCGATAGCGGCCCCATCAGGACCATCAAAACCATCATTTTTGAAAATTCCCTCCATATAGAGAGAATTTTTCTCTTTATCTCCGAATCTCTCTATAAGAGAAATCCATAGATTTGATGGTCCTGATGGTCCTATACCTCTACTGATGTTGTTTTTAGGGGGGATATGATGGTCCTTTGATGGTCCTTGATGGTCTTGGATGGTCCTTTCGCTATCTAGCGCTTCTATCGCTTTATTGGCCCTATCCTCGTCAAAAAGAAGCCCCGGATAGTAGCGCACCTTCTTATTGTTCCCGTCCTCGTCTTCTACCGTCTTACGGCCCGGACTGATTCCCCCACACTGCCTTTTGAGGTAAGCCCCAAAATATTTCTCGTTAACAACCTCGCCTACGAGGTGAGAGCACCAACGCTTATACGCCTCGTAAATGTCGGTGGTAGGTATTTGGAGGCTCGGAGTCCCCGGCGTGTAATCGCAAAACTCATCCCAGAAGGTCGAAAGACTGGAGCTCTGTTTTGTGTACTCGGCGAACATATCCGCCGCCGGCCTCTTGATGATCTTCTCGGTCTTGCAGATCTCTTTCGCCCTCCAGATCAGGAGGTTGAGGATCCCCGAAAGTTCCCCGTCGGTGGTCAGCTTAGTGAATAGGTGGGGGTCATCCTCGTGTTCAAGAGGGTTATCCGGGTCAGGGTTAGCTACGAACATGTAAGGGAGATCCTGTTTGCAAAACCGCTCCATCCACCCCCGCGACGTATCCTCTATCGCCGGCATAGCGTTGGTATCGACTATCGCCTGAAAAAACGCCTCAAAAATGACACGGGCTTTGTTCTTCACATCAGCATCGACGGCCCCCGCCCCCGACACCAGCTTAACAAACCCCGTCCCGATGGAAGGCTTCTTCTTTGAGCCCTGTTGCTCCGATGCGATCCACCCCCGCTTATTTCGAAGAGATCCTGCAGCAAAGACCGTCCTATTTACCTCGTCAAGATTCATCGTGCTAAACGACCACTCACCGAAGAACCGCTTCATCAGCCGTTCATAGATTCCTTTTCCATTTCGCCCTAGACCTAGAAGGAATAGGACGTAAGGGAACGGTTTTCTTATCCCCGTGATCGGGAACCAGTCCACCAGCGTTAACCTGTCGGTTACGTTAGGCTGGATCTCCTCCAGGAACTTAAGGAACCTCGGACACCTCGCCGCCGGATTATAGGCAACGTCTATCCTGTCGGTCATCAGGTCGTCGGGCCGATAGTCCCGGAACTCGCCCGTTCGGAGGTCGATAACTCCATTTCGCACCCCCAGAAGGTAGGGGTCCGGGTCGAATCTCACCAGCTTCAAACCGTATTTGGCCCGGAGTCGTTCCAGGACCTCGGCAACGGCAAACCTGTTAACGTGATCCTTTGCGATAGAATATAATTCGTCGGATATCTTCACCGCTCCCTCCGGTCGGTAAATCTGACCGTCGAAGAAATGGATATCCCCGCCTATCGCCTCCATCGCCAGATTCATTTTTTCAGAAAACGACGTTGCCGCCTTGTCTCTTGAAAGCTCAAATTTCTGGCCAACTACCTTATCCTCAGTTATCTCCGTCGCCGGGTCTTTCACCTTCTTGATAACGTCCTTCCAGGCCCCGAAGTCGCCGAGATGGAAGCCCCCGCTATCACCATCGCCAGTAGGGAACCCCTCGCCATAGTCGCCCGGCCAGTGACACCCTGCGCACGTCTCATCTGGCCGGCATAGATCAAGCTCCCCAAAACTCAGCGCCGGATATCCCGCGCCTCTCCTCTTTATGGTCTCACAGTTCGGCGAATTGATGACACCGAAGGATGTAAAGAAGATCCTCGTCTCTACATCGCAACGCGCCGCCACCGGCCCCCATAACTGGAAACCCTCCTCCTCACTCCATCCAGCTTGATATAGCCATGTAGCCAGAGCTCCACACACCCGATGCGCTCCAGCCCCGCCCGGAAACTCCAGAAGAGCCCGATAGAAGGGACACCAGCTTTCAACGGGGATAGGCTCGGAGGATCGCCGGATCTCGCCGGAGGTCTTCGCCTTCGCCGTCACATCCTCCGCGGCCCTCCGGCGGTAAGGTTCCAGAAGCTTGACGATAGCGGATCTCTCGCCCTCACCCGCCTTCCAGGTACTCAGCCAAACCCGCGCCATCTCTATCGTCTCGGAGGAGAGAGGAATCCTCGCCGCCTCCAGATCGATCCTGATATCATCCCGGTCAAGAGGGACGACCGCAAAAGGCAGAGTCTTATGGATCGATAGCAGGCACTTGATCTTTCGCTTAATGTTGTTGAGCTTATCGAATTTCACTCGCCCCTTGTGCTCCGGGTAGGCCTCGAAAAACGCTGCCTCGATATCCGCCAGAAGGTCATTAAATGCCATCAGCCAGATTTTAAAGGCCTCGTCAAGCTCGTCACGGTCGAAGGCAGGGAGGGCCCTCACCTCGGACATATCCGAGAGTTCCGGATGGAGCCAGATGTAAATCCCCTGTCCTGAGAATAGGACCCCCACCGACTCGGAGATACCCCAGTCCCTGAGATACCTCACCATGAAGGATGCCGCCGCTTCCAAGGCCTCGATGCGGCCCTTATGGAAGAGCTTCGATCTCTTCTTACCGTCCTCGTCGCCCTCGTCGTCGGGATCTTTCACCGCGTCGATATCGGCGAATAGACTGTAAGATATGAGATCCGCCCTCGTCCCGATGGTATTTTCAGGTTTGGCCCCGCCCCGCCCCTCTATCCGTCGTTCCCAGATATCGAATACCGCCGGAGTGAATACGTCGGCGGTCATGTAGAGTGACCTCTCTTTAGATATCGTGTCGTCGAAGTCGGCGGGACCCCTCAGCCTCATCAAGTCGGCTTTATGGACGTACCAGAAATCGCCGCCGTTGAGCCCTCTGAGCCCGTCGCCGTACTTGCAGAGATCGATAATAGTCTCTCGGACGTCGGGCCGCTGGTAGTGCTCTGCAGTGAGGTCGGAGGCGGAAGTCATCTTGCAAGCCCTCTGGCATTACCCACCGATCAGTCGGAATCGGTACGGCCTGGCCGAACCATCGGTTCTGAGGATAGCGATTCTTTTGCCAACGTTAGGTCGAAGCTCCCCTTCGAGTTCCAAGGGCAAATAGACCGTCAACGACCCGATCTCGGCGCGAAGGCCTCCACCGTCGGAAACCAGATTGTAAAATTTTCCTACTGCCTCCTCCCATGGGGCGAGAATTCGGGGATACTCGGTCATTTCGCATCCCCTGTCAAGCCCAACGCTTCAGCGCCCGCGGCCATGAGTATCCTTCCTGCTTCTCCCAGAGAGGTCCGTTCGTTATCTGCGATCCCTTCTATTATCGCTCGAAGCTCTGGCGGCAGGTGCAAACACAGCGCCGCCGTAAGTTCGGGACTCTTTGTATGCCTTCTCATACAATCTAACCATATGTTCATCCATCGGATATAAATTATACTTATCATGGAATGATAATTGATTATCGATCTTTGATAACCATTATATCAGCCTTTACCAGCCGAAAAGCTTATATTTCTTGGATTAATGATAACTAATGAATGACTCTATCATTATTAACAGTGGACGGCCATAAGATGGCCGTGAAGATCAATGAATTCAAGTTGAATCTCACTCTAAGCGACGGGACAGATGCTGTTTTTCATGTACCCGATAAAAAGTATCCATTCCCTAAACCATTATCCAACGCGCAAACACAAGGGTTGTGGATAATAACCGAAGGGACCGTTTCGCCCTATACTCAACCTCTTCCAAGTTGGAGGATTGCGAAGTTGTTGAATATGCCTCGAAGTAACGTATCGGCGCGGGTAACAACTCCACTTGAGAAAATGGAATTAATCCAATATGATAATCGACCAACGACGCGCCCCGATTCGTCGCATCCGAGAACACCAGAAAAAGTATGGACCCTAAAACCGATTTCGATGGAAAAGACGCACGATATATTGGCGACGTATTTTATTACCCATCATTTCAATAATTTGGTATGGGGAAGTGGGAAGGATATCTCTAAGATGCCAAAAGAAAACCGTGTCGCAATGACCCGGATTGAGGTCTTAGTATTTCTTAAGAGAAAAATTGATGAATACGAGAATAGCCTAGATTGGTATCACGATCTAAGGATAACTCCGCCACCAGGCATTTCGTCCAAAAAAGAGCATGAAGCGATCTTAGATTCCTGAATGCGGGATAGCTGCCGGATAGGCTATCGATTTAATCCATTTCTTATGTAACCCGGACCCCCCCATCAATCCCAGGTCAGTTACATAAGAAAGGGAGGAGGGAGGCGGGGAGAAGATCGCCTCCACCGCCAGACCGACGCCACCAGAGCCCCACTGTGGAGGATCGCCGGCCCGGAAGATAGTCCTGGACCTCCAGGACAGGACCCCCCAAAAGCCACGTAGAGCTTTTTAAATCGAGGTCGAATAAAAATAGCTGGTGGAGGGAGTCGCCGCCTTTCTCGAAACTTTTATCAATTATCCCATAAATCTCATCCTCGGAGGGCGAAGGAGAATTGACAGCACCACAAGCGATAATGGATCTGGTTGAGCGATTCGACCGCAACGTCGAATCTTACAGATCCGGCCAGTATAACGAGACTCAGCTCCGACGAGAATTCATCGACCCCTTCTTCAAAGCCCTGGGATGGGATGTAGATAACGAAAAAGGCCATGCAGAGGCCTACAAAGACGTCTTCCATGAAGACGCCGTGAAAGTCGGAGGGACGACCAAAGCCCCTGATTACAGTTTCCGGATCGGTGGAACCCGCAAGTTCTTTGTTGAAGCCAAAAAGCCTTCCGTCAACCTTAAAGACGACATCAGCCCCGCCTTCCAGCTCCGCCGTTATTCGTGGTCTGCTAAGCTGCCACTCGGGGTCCTGACTGACTTTGAGGAGCTGGCGGTCTATGACGGCCGGATTCCGCCCTCCAAGAACGATAAGGCATCTGTAGCCCGTGTCAAATATTTCACTTATAAAGAGTACGTCGATCGATGGGATGAGATCGCCTCGATCTTCTCCAAAGATGAGATCCTCAAGGGCTCCTTTGACAAATACGCCGAGTCCACCAAGGGCAAAAGAGGAACCGCCGGAGTAGATAACGCCTTCCTCCAAGAGATCGAAAGCTGGCGGGACCTTCTCGCCCGAAATATCGCCCTGCGAAACCCCGATCTCAAAACCAGAGAGTTGAACTTCTCAGTCCAAAGGACGATCGACCGGATAATCTTCCTCCGGATATGCGAAGACCGGGGGATCGAGAGGTACGGCCGGCTCCAATCCCTCCTCGAAGGGGCGAGGGTCTATCCAAGGCTCTGCGAGTTCTTCCGCCAGGCAGACGAGCGATACAACGCCGGGCTATTCCATTTCGAAAAGGACTCCGACCGCCAGGAAGCCCCCGACGAGATCACCCTCAGCCTCGAAATTGACGATAAGCCCCTAAAAGAGATCATCAAGAGCATCTACTATCCTGACAGCCCTTATGAGTTCTCCGTCCTCCCCCCGGAGATATTAGGCCATGTCTATGAGCAATTCCTCGGAAAGGTGATCTCCGTCTCCCCCGGCCGCCGGGTCAATGTCGATTACAAACCCGAAGTCAGGAAGGCCGGGGGCGTCTATTACACCCCCTCTTACATCGTCGAGTACATCGTCGATAACACCGTCGGAAAGCTCCTGGAAGGCCAGACCCCCACCTCTGCATCGGAGCTGAGGGTTCTCGACCCCGCCTGTGGTTCGGGCTCGTTTCTGATCGGAGCTTATCAGAAGCTCCTAGACTGGCATCGGGACTGGTATGTCGAGAAGCTCGTCCCCCTCCTCGAAGAGGGGAAGACCCCCGCCTCAAAAGAGGTTCTCGCCCTCCTCCCTGCAGGGTACACCTCCCCGAATAAGAAAAGGGGGAAGAAGAAGGAGGCCAACAGAGATCAACCTCCAGACTTCCCAATATTCGAGGCGAGGGGTGGGGAGTGGAAGCTCACCACCAGGGAGAGGAGGAGGATCCTCCTCAATAACATCTACGGTGTCGATATCGACTCCCAGGCCGTCGAGGTGACGAAGCTCTCCCTCCACCTCAAGGTCCTGGAGGGGGAGAATGAGGAGACGCTCACTAAGCAGCTCAAGCTCTTCCAAGAGAGGGCCCTCCCCTACCTCGGCCGTAACATCAAGTGCGGAAACTCCCTGATCGGCCCCGATTTCTACGACGACCAGACCTCTCTATTCGACGAGGAGGAGATATACCGAATTAACGCCTTCGACTGGGAGAGGGAGTTTCCTGATATCATGGAAAGGGGCGGGTTCGATGCAGTGATCGGGAATCCGCCGTATGTGAGGCAGGAGGGGTTGGGAGAATTCAAGGGCTACTTCCAGAAACATTACGAGGTCTATCATGGAATAGCCGATCTTTACGTCTATTTCGTAGAACGTGGCGTGTCTCTCCTTCGGCCAGAGGGCGTTTTCTCTTACATCGTAGCTAATAAGTGGATGAAGACTAACTATGGTAAGCCTCTAAGGTCCTGGTTGAAAGAGCGACGAATAGAGCGGATCATAGATTTCGGGGATCTACCCGTGTTTGAAGGGATCACCACATATCCCTGTATAATACATATCACTAAAAGCATCCCCCGTGATCATTTTGAAGTAACTCAGATCAAGGCACTGGACTTCCAAAGTCTAACTGATTATGTTATGGAGAACCATTACAGCGTGGAGCAGAAGGATCTCGATGATAAAGGTTGGTCTTTAGCAGATAGTCCTACTTTGGCTTTATCGGATAAGATGCTATCTCAATGTGTATCTCTTGAGGAGTACACAGGCGGAGAAATTTACACTGGTATTAAAACTGGTCTTGGAAGGGCTTTTCTCATCAATGCAGAGTGTAGGCAGAGATTAATAAATATGGACCCGAATAGTGTAGAGGTCATAAAACCATTCCTAATTGGTAGGGATATTAAAAGGTATCAACCTTCGAAAATTGAACGGTACTTAATTTATATCCCCTGGCATTTTCCTATCCACAACGATCCCAGCGTGTTAGTTGCCTCAGATGAGGCAGAAGCTCAGTTTAAAAAAAGGTACCCAGCCATATACAACCATCTTCAGAAATTCAAGTCCGAGCTAATGGATAGAGACCATTCAGAAACAGGCATTAGGTATGAGTGGTATGCGCTTCAACGACCTAGACCTCAGTATCATAATAAGTTCAAAAATGAGAAGATAATCTATGTAAAATTTCAAGTTAGGCCATCATTTACTCTTGACAATGAAGGGACTTACATAAATGATGCCATATGGACGATTCCATTACCGGATAAATACCTTCTAGGTATCCTAAACTCCAAAATCGGATGGTTCCTTATTTCCCAGCATTGCTCACAGATAAAAGGTGGTTATCAACTTATCTTCAAATATCTTAAAAATATCCCTATTAAACCTATTAACTTCTCCGACCCCGAAGACATCGCCCGCCACGATAAGATGGTGAGCCTCGTCGATAGGATGCTCGACCTCCACAAGAGGCAGGCGGAGACAAAGACCAACCACGAAAAGACCTTCCTCCAACGCCAGATTGAAGCCACCGATAAGCAGATCGACGCCCTCGTCTATGAACTCTACGGGCTGACTGAAGAGGAGATCAAGATCATCGAAGAGGCGACGGGCTGAGCCCCAGATCAAAAGTTATAGACTCCCTTAATGTCTATTATATGAAGTTAATATATCAAAATCATGTCTACTAAGCTTATTGGTAGCCACAACAAACCATCCCCATGGTTTATTTGGATCTCGATCCTTAAAGGCATCCAGCCTACTTCTGCATGAAGAATCTATTATAATAGGATCATCTAAATAAAGTTTAGAGTTCTTTACTTGAAAAACCCAGGGATATTTATCTGAATCGTGAATCTTTGGATGCGATATCTTCTCGGGATATGAAGCAACCTCGGCATGAGCAACCACACCATTACCTGCTGCATAAAAACAGATCATGTCCCCCGGTTTCAGGCGCTTTCTGCCCGGCGTTCTCTCGCCAAATGCATAAATGCCCTCTATATCTATTAGCTCCTGGATTATTGCCTCTGCTGAGGCTTTTTCATCGGCTTTGACTGGAGTAAGCCAATATATAACGTCGAGTTCCTTTGAGACATCTAATTCCCTTGATTTTTCCTCTTCGCACGCAACTTCGACCACTGGAGGCTCGGGTGGGGGTGAATGGGCAATCAATCTGGACATTAGATCGACAATCGGATCAATTTTAGGGCCGGATGGGCGGAAAATAGAGATAATATCTTCATGATTCACATCATACTCATTCATTAACTCAGCTAAGGATAACAAATTTTCTGCAGAAATTACACGTAGGCGATGTGTATTATTTTCTGCAAGAATGGAGTTTTCGAGTTGTTTGACTTCGGGATCAAATCGACCAACAACATAAATTCCCAGGGCATGATTCCAGTTTTGAATTTTCTTTTCCGATATCAATGTGTCAATGTAACTGATTAATGTTGCAGTTTTAATTGGATACGTCTCACTTGTTTTAACTTCAACTACAACATTTAGTCCCGTTGGAGAGGTCCAAATTCCATCGAAGCCGATCTGACCAGAGACCCCCGAATATCTACCAAATATAACATCAAAACCCATAAAATATCCGATATAATTTATTAGGTCTTGTAAAGCTCGGTTGTGCTGGGAATCATTAATTCTAATAGCCTCGTCCACATAATCTCTAATTTGCCCTACTTCATTGACTTTAACTTTAAGATAATTGCGAAATCGCTCACGAGCGTTGTCATCCCCTGGAGTATCATCCAATTTACCTACAAGTGACAATATCTCACCTAATGATATAGCCATGATTTCCACCTTTGACGAATGACACTCATAAGCCGATTAAAATCTTTTGGTGTCATCGCCCCAAAATGAACCCCACCAGCCCCGGCGATACCTCCGCCTCCTCAGCCACTTTCGCCACGATCTCCCCGGAGTCCAGCCCCTCGGCGCGAAGTTCCCCCGCCCTCTGGAGGATCAAGCCTTCATCGACGGTGTAATATTCGTCTATGTCGGTCCTATGGCCCCATACCCGCCCCGGAAAGACCTTCACCCCCTGGACCTCCAGGAGGCACATAGTAGGCTTGGAAAGCATTGTGAACCGCGATGGAGGGACCTCGATAGCCTTCAGTCGGGGGCATCTTTTCATCAGCTCGAAGAGGACGACGGCGGGGAGGGGGAAGGCCAGATGGACGACCCTCTCCCTTGGATCAAGTTTCGCTATCTCTTCTCTGGAGTTGACGATCCGAATCTTCATGGTGGGTTGCATTTTTTGCATGGACGATACCCATGGGCCCTAGCATCCGCAGACGACGAGAACTGTACCAGGTTCGACGACTTTATCTGCTTAGCACTTGAGCACCACGGATAATGATAAACGTCGCTTTTTTTCGACCCAACAAAAGGCCCATCCGATACCGAAGATGCCGGGGTTGCTGATGGACCAATCCCGCTCGATGAACCGAATCCGGTCGTGATGGCTGAAGATGTTATCTGGAAGCTTATAACCTTCTCATCATCAAAATTAGTCTCGTCAGCATGTCCCGGTTGGCCATCCCTCGCCCAAACTCGAAATTGATTAGTCCCGATGTCGGATGACGAGGTTGACTTCATCCAAATGCTGGTGGCGCCCCATGGCCTAACAATACGCCATACTCCACCTGTGGCGGGGCCGTTCTGCCAGAACTGATAATAAATGGGATCCCCTTCGGCATCATTGGCCCTCGCATTAAAGATTATTGATTCCCCCGCCCTCTGGGGGCTGGCCTTGTTGGTATCAAAGCTGATGATCGAGGGACGTTGATTTCCCGAAATTTCAGCAGGAATGCCAACAGTTTCTCCAACCATCCACCATACATCAGGATTAAACTCGTTATCTGTGAAATTCTTAATAACGGCATAGCCGGCATCCACCAGAAGCCGGTTGAAGGGGTGAGTAATGTTGATCGTTCCGTTGGTGGTCTCATTTAGGTCCTCCAGGTAGACCACAGCAAGGAGCCTCTCGTAGGGGTCCCTTCCATCCTTGGATCGATCGTCGATGTCCAGCCAGACCCTTTGACCCAACAGGATCTCGGTAGCGTAGGCCTTCGCCAGGGGGCCTTCTGGCGTGCTCATCTCGGGGCTATCCACGTCAGCCAGCCGAACCCGCTCGATCTCGTAGAGAATCCGGGGATCGGTCTTCTCGATTCTGAGGTCGAAGGTGTCGCCATCTACGACATTAGTTACGGTCCCGCTCGCCTCGTCGGGGGCCGCAAATGCCAGCATTGGCAATAGAAACGCCAGGACTAGCAGGGGAAAAATCAGTTCCCGCCTCATCTTAATCTCCTCCTTCTGCGAGGGAGACTATCGTAATAGGCTAAAAATGTTTCTATTATGCCATCCTTATAGGAACCCGCCCCGTATATCCTCCCCCTGGCAAAGACCCCCAGCAGTGTTGGTGGAGACGATCCGAAGATTACACTCAGAAAAGAAAGAGGGGCGCGGGAAAGGCCTGAGATCGCTTATATCCCCAGCTGCGGTATGTGGGCGAGGTAGCTCTCTCGAAGCTCCTTTCGGTCGATGTGGTCGTAGATATCTATCGCCTCTTTCCGCACGTCGCCCCTCAGCTCCTGGATGAATTCGCGAGGCATCCCCGCCCGTCGGAGGTGGGTGGTGAACCAGTGGCGGCAACAGTGAGGCGAGAAATGGTCTTCCATCCGGTCCGAGTGGGGATCATGCAAGCCAACAAACTCCGCTGCCTTTATGACGGCGGTGTAGACTCCGTTGCGGTTAAGCCGCCCGCCAGTGCTGTTAATAAAAAGGGCCTTCGATTTGCCACCATTTCGAGATTCCCTAGACCGAAGCCACCTCTTGAGGATGAAAGCGGTCTCGTCATCGAAGAAAACTATCCTGTTCGTCCTCTTGGGGGTTGGCTTGAGCCTGATGCTCTGCTCCAACCAGTCGATGTCGTCAACATCAAGGGTGATCAGCTCTCGTCTCCTGATGCCAGTTTTCGCAAGAAGGGTGATGACCGCCCTATCTCTTACGTCCATGGTCGAGTTAATGAGATGGGTCATCTCCTCCACCGAGATGAGCTTGCGCATCTGGCCTTCATCGTTGTCCTTGAAGCGCCTTATGTACCGCTTTCTTATTGATTGAACCGGATTCTTGCCGATGTATCGCTCATATTCCAGAAACTCGTAAAAGCTTGATAGAGCGGCAAAGTAATTCTCGACGGTCCTCTGCTTTATTTTGCGGTCCCTTCGGAGGTAATCCAAAAATCCCCTGAGAATATCCCTGTCGGATGATAATAGGTCAAGCTCATTCGTTTCAAGATACTGGACGAAAATTCCGATTGATGAGAGGTATCTTCGGATGGTTTCTCTGGTCAGACCTCTTCTCTCGCAGTCGTCTTTGTACTCTTCGATCAGGTAGTTGATATCTGGGAGGCTCTCTCTTGAAGATCGAAGACTAGTCTCAAATTCCATATCTGAAGCTCTCATCATTCACTCCACCTCCAGCCCCGTGGAGTGGACGTGATTAGGCCGTATGCCTCAAGATTATCAAGCTCCACCGATACAGCCTTTACCTGATCAGCATCACGAGGATCAATGCCAAGCTCTTCAAGAATCTTGTAGCTATCGATAACGTTGCCTCGCTTCAGGATATTTATGAGACCCTTGCTGTATTCTCTGGTGCCTTTGAAGTCGTCGTCTAAAAAGGTAGCACTACGATATCTCTTGAGCTCATTCTCGTACTTGTCGAGAACAACGTTTTTGAGTCTCAGCTCATCCTGGAGCTTTCGGATCTCGTCCTTCAGAGATCCCAGCTCTTTGACAATCTCCGCACGAGGCTTGATATCCGACTCTTCGGCCAGAGCATTCTCCACGATCTCGATCACGAACCTCGAAAGAGGAACGCCGGCCTCTGATGCGAGCTTATCCCATCGCGCTTTATCTTCGGCAGAAGGAAGATAGACGTAGACATAACGAGACTTGTCAGGCTTAACCAAGGCATCCACCAAATAAATAAGTGGACCTCTTGCTATTTAAACATTACCAGTAAAATGATGCGGGGAACGGGATTCGAACCCGCGAACTCCTGCGAGACGGGATCTTAAGTCCCGCGCCTTTGGCCACTTGGCAACCCCCGCCCGGGAATCGATGGCGATGCCCCCCGATAGAAGCGACCTCGGAGACGGACCCCACCGATGGGGCGGGGTTTAAGCGCGGAAGATAAATAGTTTCCCGCAAGTGAAAAACCCTCGATAACGGCCGAGGTGAGGCGATGCCCCGACGCGAATCCCCAGATCACCCGTCGTCCGCCCGCCAGTCCGGGAAAAGGGACGAAGATCAAGAGGTAGACGAGGACGGAGATATAGGATATAAGGACGATAAAGGCGAAGCTGAAAATTTTGAAGCCGAAGAGTACGACTTTTTGACCTTCATCAAGGCTGCAGGCTTCGAGGAGGACGAACTCCTGGCGGTGATCACAGAGCTTGAAGCCTATAGGTCCATCCCCAGCACCACCCTCAATAGGTACGTCCACCGGGTCGAGAACTCCGTCGAGACCGACTGCAGGGCCGCCTTCCTCAAGGGTGTGATCGTCGGGACGGCGATCAGCCAGCACCTGGTGGTCGATCGCGGCGACGCGGAGAGGAGGATCGAGGCCGAGGTGAGGAGGAGGGTCTCGGAGATCCTCTCGGAGCTGGAGAGGGTCTGAGAGGCCGTCCCTGCCAGCCGCACCCCCAACGGCCAAACCTGTTATAGGAAAAGGGCGATCCTCCTCCCATGGAGAAAGGGATCTACACCCTCGTCCTCCGCCTCCCGGCCGAAAGGCTGGTGGATGTCGGCTCCCTCGGCCCCGTCCGCTTCGAGGCCGGCTACTACGCCTACACCGGCTCCGCCAGGGGCCCCGGCGGCCTCGCCCGGGTGGAGCGGCACATGCGGGTGATGGTGGGGACGAACCCCGCCCGGAGGTGGCACATCGATCACCTCCTCCCCCATACTGCTTTGGTGACGGTGGTGGCGACGAGGACCGAGATGGATCTGGAGTGCGCCATCGCCCGAGCCATCGGCGAGGTCCTCCCTTCCGTCGAGGGCTTCGGCTGCACCGACTGTCGGTGCTCCAGCCACCTCCACTGCTCCCCGGATCGGGAGGAGATCCTGTCGGCGGTGAAGTCCGCCCACGCCCGCGACTCCATCCCCGATTCATACGAAAAATAGCCAGCGGAGGACGGTGGCCAAAAAGACGATGAGGCCGAAGAGGGTCAGGGGGAGGGTGTAGCCGAGGATGTTCTGCCTCAAATCCGAACCCGTCGTCTCCTTCACCAGCCAGAAGTAGGGGTCGCTTAGGCTGGAGAGGACGAAGGCCCCCGCCGAGATCGAGAAGAGGAGGGTCGTGGGGTCCATCGGGTAGCCCCCCATGATCTCTGCGGCTATCACCACCGTCACCACCCTCGAGCCCTGGGCCAGCTGGATCAGGGACGCCACCAAGAAGGGAAGGGCCACCGCCGGGATTATGGGCCCCAGCACCAGAGAAAGCTCGGGCCCTAGGCCGCCCTGGGCGATGACGTACCCGAAGGCTCCGGCCCCGCAGAGGTCGAAGATTATCACCCCCGCCCTCCTGGTCGCCCTCTTGATCGTCTCCTCCGCATCTCCCTTTGCCAGGGCAGCCGAGAGGAGGGCGCCGGCGAGGAGGGCGACGTCAGGAGAGCCCAAGAGACCCATCGGGGGATAGATGAGCCCCGCCAAGATCATGAGGATGGGTAGGGCCAGGGGCGCCCAAGAGACGAGCCTCGGGGGGAGGGGGAGCGGCTCGACAGCGGCGCCCTCCTCGGCGATCGGGATCCGACCCAGGTAGACGAAGGCGGGGATGAAGAGGAGGAGGGAGAGGGGAAGGCCGAACTTCAGCGCCTCCGCCGGCGAGACCCCCAGGGATCTGGTGAGGGTGATGATCACCGGCGATGGATAGACCAGGTTGAAGGAGATCACCGAGAAGGCTGCGGCTGAGAATAGAAACCTCCTCCTCGACCCCCCCGCCCTCCGGCCCATCCCTCCGACGACCGGCTCCAGGATCAGATAGGAGGTCATGGTGCACATCACCGGCAGGGCGACCAGGTATCCGGATAGCCCCGCCGCCAGGTGCCCCCGCCCCCCGCCGACGGCCGCGAGGATGTCGGCGACGATCCGCTCCACCCCCCCGGACCTGCGGAGATGCTCGGCGATCACCGACCCCGATAGGACTATGATGGCAAGGGCGGAGAAGACCCGGGCCAGCCCCTCCGATATGGCTCCCATCAGCTCGGGGCCCATCCCCGTCATGACCCCGTAGGCGAGGGCCGATACGACGAGGCTGAGGAAGGGAGATAGCCGACCTTTCGTCGTCAGGAAGGCCACCAGGAATATCGCCACCAGGAAGGCCATAATGGGATCCATAGCAGGCTAATATCGCAGCAAGAATATAAAAAGATCCCCCGGAGATCGTTTCTCTGAGTCAAATAATATGAAAAAAGACTTATACCGGGGTGAAGGTTCTTATATATGGCCGTACCGCCTAATTGTTCCGAAATTCCTTTATAGAAGGAAAACAATAAAACGTTTGCTCAGGGGGAGCTTATGAAGGGTGGCTCTTGGATGGAATCCCCCAAACGGGATGGGATAGCGCATTTGTTCTGGTTAGCTGGTCTCATCCTAATCACAATATCGCTCTCCACCGCCTCGGCCTGGTCCTTTCCCTTCACCATCCCCTTCCTCGCAAGCCCTGAAGGTGGCTGCCAAATCTCCCTGGACCTGGACGCCGCCTCGATAGGTTATGGAACTTCCGCCAACTACACCATCCACATAAAAAATTCGGGCCGAGAGGCTTTGACCGATATATCGGTATCCGACAACTTCGGCCAAGCGGGTTTCATCGCCCGCCTTCCTGGAGGCGGATCCCTCGACCTCGCCAGAACCACCCCGTCCCTGATGGCCAGCACCCAGCTCAGGGTCGTGGCCACATCGAACGGAGAGGAGGTGGGGGCCGCCGAGACCGCCGTCCAGATCGGCCACCCCCCCGAGGAGCCCGCTGCCGAAGGGGCAATCCGGACGCTCTCCGGTCGAGGGGATGACCAGATCCTCAGGACCTTGGCGGCCTCGCCGCAGATGGAGCTCGCCGTCGCGGCCGACCCCGCCACCGTCCGGCCGGGGGATGGGGCGACGGTGAGGATGACCGTCACCAACCGAGGACCCAAACCCCTGAGAGCCGTCGAGATATCGGGGCCGGGCTGGACCGTTGAGGCAGGGGATCTCAACCCCGGCGAGTCGAAGACCTTCTCCAGAACCGTCACTGTCGCCGAAGACCTATCCATCGAGATAGTCGCCGCCGGGACGACCGACGACGGCGAGACCACCACAGCCCAGGAGGGTTTGACGATCGCCGCCACCAGCCCAGACCTCTCCGTCACCATCGTCGCCGTCCCTGGCCCCTCCGGTGAGGCCGCTGCCATCGTCTACAGGCTGAAGAACGAAGGGGAGGAGGTCCTCAGCCGGGTGACCCTGAAAGGCGGCGGAGGTGCCACCCTGGGGATCCTCCCCCAGCTCGCCCCGGGGGAGACGAAGAACCTCAGCCAGACCGGGGACCATGGCGGAGAGGAGAGGGGCCCCTTCGAGGTGACGGCCCTCTCCCCGGAGGGGAGGACGGTCACCGGCGAGGTGACGGTCCAGTCCTCGGGGATCCAGAGGCCAGGGACGGGATCGGGAACCTCGAAGACCGCCTCGAAACCGATCGTCTCGATGGAGCTTGGGGCGCTCCCCAGCTTCGATATGGGGCTGGATCTGAAGCTCCAGGATCCAGCCTCCAGCTTCGGGACGCCCTCGGATGCCAGCGGCGAGAGGGGGAGCGGCAGTTCCGCCCCGGCCTCGATCGCCCCATCCATCGGCCCTGGATTTGGAGACTTCAGCTTCAACTTCGAAGACTTCGGTCTCCTCGACCCTCCTCGCCCATCGGCCGCCGATGGAGCCTCCGGCTCCGAGGCCGCGGAGACGAGGGTGGAGACAGAGGGGGATAAAACGGGCGATGCCGGCTCCCCCAACCTGGCGGTGACCCTCCAGGCCAACAGGACCCTCGTCCATCGGGGCGACGCCATCGCCTACAGGTGTGCCGCCGTCAACCGGGGGACGGGGCTCCTCACCGACGTAAAGCTCCGATGCGGTGGCGAGGAGGCTTTGGCCGAGAAGCTCGCCCCCGGCGATGGCCTGCCCCTGAATGGGGTGATGAGGGTGGAGGGGCCCCTCGCCCTTACCGCCTCCGCCAACGCCGCAGGCCCCGACGGCTCGATCATCTCCGAGGAGGCAGCCCTGGAGATAGGGGCGGTCTCTCCGGATCTCCGGGTCGAGGTCCGCCTGGAGCCCGATAGGATATCCCGGGGACAGAGGGGATCCATCACCGTCCGGCTCGAGAACGGCGGAGACGACGCCCTGACGGACCTGGTGGTCGATGACGACCTGGGAGAGATCGGAAGGGTCCCGGTCCTCGGCCCCGGGAAGGTCGTGACCCTATCGAGGAACTCGACGATCTATTCAGGCCTTGAGGACGAGGTGAGGGTAGCAGCCATCGACTCCACCGGGAGCCCGGTCTTGAGGTCCGAGATCCTGGAGATCGTCCTCTCCGAACCGGGCCTCAGCCTCGAGGTCGAGCCGGAGGAAGCCGCCGCCTACCCCGGCGAGACGGTGGAGGTGGTCTGGACGATCAGGAACACCGGCGAAGTCGACCTGGTGGACGTGACGATGGTGGTCGACGGCGATAGCAGGTTCAGGCTTCCCGCCATCGCCTCCGGCGGATCGACCCAGATATCCTCGTCCCATCAACCCGACGGAAGCCGGAGGTTCCTGGCCCAGGCCGAGGGGAAGACCGCTGGAGGCGAGACGGTATCCTCCGAGGCGGCCTTCGACGTCAAGGTGGTATCTCCAGGGATAAGCCTCAACGTCAAACCCACCGAGGTGGAGGCGTGTCAGAAGAAGCCCTTCAACCTGACGTTCCTCGTGACCAACACCGGGGACGACGTCCTCCGGGACGTGACGGTCTCCGAGAGGAGCCTGGGAACCCTGGTGAAGATCGGGAGGCTGGAGCCAGGCGACTTCAAGGTGGCCTCTCACGACTTCTTCACCGAGACCAACACCACCTTCAGGCTCCAGGCGACGGGCATAGACTCGCGGGGGAACGGCGTCAACGACACCCAGGAGGTGGCGGTGAAGCTCGCCTCCGCCAACATCGAGCTATCCATCAGGGCTGATCCGGCGGAGACCGCCCCCGACGGCTCCGTCGCCATCGTCTTCGCCGTAGAGAACAGAGGAGAGGTTCCCATCTTCAGCACCTTCATCATGGGCGGGTCCCTCGGCCACCTGGGGACCATTGACTACATCTCCCCCGGGTCCAGCCGCAGCCTGGAGACGGTGTTGGAGATCTCCGAGGAGCTGGAGGAGGAGATCGTCGCCGAGGGGTTCACCAAGGACGGCTCCCCAGTGAGGGACACCGAGATCCTCTCGGTGGGGCTCGCGTTGCCGACGCCCCAGGCCGAGGAGGTTCGCCCTCCCGAGACCTCCGGGGCCGTCCCGGCGGCGACGGTGGAGGCTACTGAGGTCTACGCTCCCGAGGCCGGAGACCAGGAAGGGCTCGGTCCCGGAGAGGGGAACGATACAGGAGCCGCCATCTCCGCCTTCGTCGGGGAGGAAGATGGCTCCGGGGTAAACGGCCTTCTAAACCGGCTGATGGGGATACTGGAGAAGATCAGGCTGACGAAGGAGAGCCCGGAAGGAGCATCGGCTGAAGGTTACGCCCCGGGGACGGCCCCCGCCGGATCGGAGGCCCCGAAATCCTCGGGAGCCCCCCCATCGTCGAGCCTGCCGGGGTCCTCGACGGCCTGGTCAGGATACGGCACCCATGAAGAGAAGGCCACCGGACCGGCGGCTCCCGGAGGCGCCCTCCCGGAGGGGGCGGGATACGCCCCTTCGGATCTGGGGAGGGCGTCCGGAAACCTCTCGCCCCTGGGGCCTAGGCCTGAACCCGTCGGATACACTTACTCGGCAGATGGTCCGGCCTCCTCATATCTATCAAGCCCTGAGATGGTCCCGGGGGCCGCAGGGGGGGCCTATTCCGCCAGCGGACCCGCCTCGGAGTACCTCTCGACCCCCTGGACAGCCGCCGGGACTGCAGAGTACGCCACTTCTAAGAGCGGCCCCTTCTCGGCCCTCACCTCCGCCGGGGGATCGCCGACTATCGCAGGATCCAGCGCCCCCGCTGGATACGAAAACGTCGACCTCAGGTCCGCCTCCGAGGCGTCCCCGGCGGTCGCCGAGGCGAGGTCCTCTGCAGGCTATTCGAGCCGCCACATCCGCTCCGAGGTCTCACCGGGCTACGCCGAGGCATCGGCTCCGGCCGAACGGCTCAGCCTCGACATCCAGTCCACCTCAAAGACCCCATCCGAGGGGGGCAAGCTGATGATAGGGGATACCACCAACCTCCAGGTAGACCGGCCTCCGAGGATAATCGACGTCGGGGCGTTCCCTCCGGAGCCCCCCGCCTGGACCCCGGTGGTATTGACGGTCCACGCCTCCGACGACATAGGAATAAAGTCCGCGAACCTCCTGTGGGCCACCCCCACCACCTCCATCAGCCGACTCGATCTCGTCGACGCCACCAAGATCAACACCCAGAAGATGGCCCTTGAGGAGGGGGACCTCCATGAGGGGTACTGGAGCTACGAGATCCCAGGCCAGCCCGCCGGAACCTATATGGCGGTCTTCGTCAAGGTGAACGATGGGGAGCGGTGGGCCGAAGACGGCCCATACATCATATTCTGGTCGGCAGAGGCCTCCCCCGAGGCCGAGGCGCCGCCGGCCACCGCCAGCCCTCCAGAGGTAGAGGTGGCGGAAAGAGGGGCCGTCGGCGAGACCAGGAAGGAAGGGATGCTCTTCGTCGAGTCTACGACCGTCGTCGGGAGGGGGGACGTCTCGATCAAAAACGAGATCCGGGAGGATAACGCCAGGTACAAAGAGGAGCTGGACGGGAAGGGATCGATAGAGATGCAGTCCGAGAAGACGATAAACAAAGGAAACCCCGTCGTCAACATCACCGATTCCAGGCTCCTCGTCTTCGACCAGGGATACCTCAAGGGCTTCAAGATCATGCAGTCCCCCAGCTTCCACGGCGGAATGGGAGCGAGCGTAACCGAGAGGTTCAACGCCACCACCCTCGAGAAGAGCGAAACGGGGACTATATCCTCGTACAACAGGTCTGAGCACGCCCTCCTCTTCAACAGCCAGCAGGCCTTTGAGGGGATATGGGGTACCAGGACCGAGTACTCAAACTTCAACAAGAAGATTAAAGCGGACCAGACCCTCACCGGGACCTTCGAGACCCAGAAGAGGATCACCTTCAAGGACTAAAGGGGCGGAGACGCTCGGGGGACGCCAGAGGGGTCTAGGGCCTTCCAGCCCTGACCGCCCTCTTCCAGATCTCGTCCGCCCTGTCCACCACGGCCGCGATCTGATCGTGGATCTCGAGCCGGTGCTTGATGTCTCCAGCCTTGAGGGCGGAGTCCACCGAAAGCCTCACCATCTCTCGGCTCTCGGCCCGGAGCTCCTCCGACTCCTGCCACATCTCTTCGGCGGCCTCCGGGTCCGCCGACCGGAGGTCCACCGATCGGCTCCGGAGCTCGTCGGACCGTCTCAGAAGCTCTGTCGCCTCCTTCTTCTGCCTTTCCGACTCCCTCTGGAGCTTCAGCATATCCTCCTCCATCTCCTCGAAGCTCCTCTCTACGAAGACCTCATCAACGCCGAACACGGATCTGAACCTCCTAGATCATCTCCAAAAAGACCTCATGAAAACGCAGGTCGGCCGTCAGCTCGGGGTGGAAGGCGAGCCCCAGGAGATTCTCCTGCCTCGCCGCCACCGCCACCTCCTCGATCATGGCGAGGGGCTCGACCCCCGCCCCCCAGCCGACGATCGCCGGGGCCCTGATGAAGACCCCGCGGTAGGGAGAGTCGAAGCCCGCCACCTCGAGGTCCGCCTCGAAGGACTCCCTCTGGGACCCGAAGGCGTTCCTCGTCACCCTGACGTCGAGGAGGCCCAGGGGAAGAAACCTCGTCTCCTCGACGATCTCCTTTGATATGACGATCAGCCCCGCACAGGTGGCCATGATGGGGACTCCCGCCATCGCGGCGGCTGCGACCTCATCTCCGACCCCGGTCCGCGCCAGGTGTCTCGCGATGGTGGTGCTCTCCCCGCCGGGGAGGACGATCCCGTCGCAGCCGGGGACGATCCCCCCCCTCCTGACCTCCACCACCGAACCTTCCGACCCCAGGCCCACCTCCATGGCGCGGACGTGCTCGGAGACGTCGCCCTGGAAGGCCACGACGCCGATCCTCGATCTACCAACCCCTGGTCTGGAGGGTTTCCCCCTCGCCGAGGGTCCCGGCATCGATCCCCTTCATCGGCTCGCCGAGGCCTATGGATGCCTCGAGAAGCTTCTCGGGGTCGTCGTAGTTGTTCACCGCCTCGACGATCGCCGAGGCCATAATCTCAGGCCTCTGGGATTTGAATATGCCGGAGCCGACGAAGACGCCGTCCGCCCCCATCTGCATCATCAGCGAGGCGTCGGCAGGGGTGGCGATACCCCCGGCGGCGAAGTTCACCACAGGAAGCCTCTGCATATCTCTGCACTCGAGGACCAGCTCAAAATCCGCCTCGATATCCCTCGCGACCTTCGAGAGCTCCTCGTCAGCCATCCCCTTTAGGCTCCTGATCGAGCCCCCGATCAGCCTCATGTGCCGGACCGCCTCCCGGACGTCGCCGGTCCCAGCCTCCCCCTTGGTCCTGACCATGGCCGCCCCCTCCTTGATCCTCCTCAGGGCCTCCCCCAGGTTCCTCGCACCGCAGACGAAGGGGACGGTGAACTTGGACTTGTCGACGTGGAACTCATCGGCGGGTGTCAACACCTCCGACTCGTCGATCATGTCGACCCCGATCGCCTCCAGGATCTGAGCCTCGGCAAAGTGGCCGATCCTGACCTTGGCCATCACCGGTATCGTCACCGCATCGATGATCTCCATGATGATCTTGGGGTCGGCCATCCTGGCCACCCCGCCCATCTTCCTTATGTCAGCCGGCACCGCCTGGAGGGCCATCACGGCCACGGCCCCCGCATCCTCTGCGATCACGGCCTGCTCGGGGGTGGTGACGTCCATGATGACACCCCCCTTCTGCATCTTGGCAAAGCCGCGCTTGAGCAGCTCCGTGCCGAAACGTAGTTCTTCCAGTTGCATGATAGTCAGATGCCCCGATCTTTTTTAAGCCGCTTACAAGTGAGGGCCTATTAAATAAACTTTGCTCCCAGTCCCCTTGTCGCCATCGATAAAAACGGTATTGGAAGGGGTGGTGGAGGCCCTAACCCTCGGCAGGAAGCCGGCCCCCCACCTCGAGCTATCCGAACCTATTCCCTGTAGATCTCGTACATGTAGATGTCTTTGTCCCCCTTCCGATCGTCGACCCAGACGATCTTGTCGCTCCCCGTCCGGGGATCGGTCTGGTTGCCGGGACCGGTGAAGATCTCCATCTCCCTTCCGGTAGCCAGGTCCAACGCCCGGATGTCCCAGTCCCCGTCCCGATCGTCCTGCCAGACCAGCACCCCATCCTGAAGGTGGGGCCTCGTCTGGTTCGAGGGGTCGAAGGTGAGCTGCTCGACCTTGCCTGTGGCGAGATCGTAGGAGTAGAGATCCCAGTTCCCGTTTCGATCATCCTGCCAGACGACGAGGGACCCGTCGGTGGTGGGATAGATCTGGTCCCCGGGACCGGCGTAGACCGGCGTTCGGGTCGTGCCGGACCACATATAGACGTCCCAGTCGCCCTTCTGGTTGTCCTGGTAGACGACCAGGCTTCCGCCTGCATCGGGCTCTCCTCCCCTGGGGGGTATCGCCTCCATCGTCTCGGTGGTGTAGAGGGGCTTCTTCTGGACCCGCCATCCGAAGGACGCTATCGGTAGGTCTCCCCAGGCCAGCATCTCCTCGCTGATGGAGGGCCTGGTGGGGACGGAGATCCCCCTCTGCAGCTGGGTCCTGTTGACGGTGGGTATATCCAACGCCCTGATCGCCCAGGAGCCGAACTCCTCTTCGAGGTACATCCAGACGACGACGTCGTTTCTGATGTCGGGGTACATGTCGAAGTCCCTCCCAGCCGCGAGGGGCCACTCGACGTTCTCGACGAGGTTGTATAGGTATATGTCGGGGTTCTGGGTTCGGTTGTCCATCCAGACGACCCATTCCCCGCTGACGGCGGGGCTCGTCTGGTCGCCGGAGGCCTGACAGATGACGCTCGTCTGGTCAGACCCCAGGTTCCTGTACCCGAACTTTCCGGTCGGAGAGATCAGCCAGGCGAGCCTCGAATCGAAGTCGAACTCCACCTCGCCGGAGCTTCTCGCTACCTCCTTATCCTTCCAGGTGTTGGGATCGAAGGTGTGGATCGACCAGCCCTCGTCGGTCGCCTCCTGATAGACGATCCGCTTCCCGTAGACCTTCGGCTTGACCTGCTCTCCAGCCCGGGCGTAGGCTCTCCCCCACTCCGTATCCCAGAAGTAGTAGCTGACGTCGCCGGTGGTCGAATCCTCCCAGACGATGATGTTTCCGCTTACGTGCGGATTTATCTGGTCCCCCTCGCCGGTCAGCTTCCTCTCCTCACCGGTGACGAGGTCCCAGGCGTAGACGTCCCAGTCGCCGTTCCTGTCGTCCTGCCAGACCAGAAGGTCCCCGCTGATCCCGGGGTTGATCTGATCCCCGGACCTCGGGGCCGGCGGCTTGATCGGGGCCCCGTCCAAGTCCCTCGCCGAGATGTCCCAGCTTCCCGAGGAGTTGTCCATCCAGGCGACGCGCCTTCCGCTGACAGCGGGGTTCATCTGAGATCCCCGCCCTTCGGCGACGACGACCTCGTCCCCCGAGGAGAGGTCGAGGGCCAGGAGATCCCAGTCGCCCTTCCGATCGTCCTGCCAGACCAGAAGGTCCCCGCCGACGGCGGAGTTCCTCTGGTTGCCCGGAGCCCGGACCAGGGGCCTCTCGAACCGGTTGTAGAAGTCGAAGCCGAAGATGTCCCAGTCGCCGCCCCGGTTGTCGGACCAGAGGATGAGGCTTCCGTTGGTGGCTATGTCCACCTTCTTCAGAAGCAATAAAGGATCGTCCTCGATCGACCTCGTCATGATCCGCGAATTGACCTGGCTGTAGTCGATCCAGACCAGCCGGTCGCCGCTCAAAATCTGAGATCCTCCTACGACCCTGACGTAGAAGGGAAAGCCAACACCGTCGTTGGGCTTCTGATGAAGAGGTCCTGTGACGGCAGGGATCTCCTGGACCTGCTTCAGGTCGTAGACGTATACGTCGTAGTCGCCGTTCCGATCGTCGAGCCAGGCGACCCGGCTTCCAGAGATGACGGGCTGGACCTGGTTATCTATGCTGGTGGTGATCACCGTCTCCGCGTCGGTGGTGAGGTTTTTGGCCCTGATGTCCCAGTTCTCGTTCCGATCGTCCATCCAGACTATCACGTCCCCATAAACCCAGGGTGCCTCCTGCTTTCCTGGATCGGTCGTCACCTGGGCCTCCGTCCGGCTGGCCAGGTCGTAGACGAATATGTCCCAGTTCCCCGCCCGGTTGTCCATCCAGGCTACGGTATCGCCCCAGATCATCGCCGTGGCCTTCTTGGAGGTGGCTGTGGTGATCTGCTCCTCGGATTTGGCCGCTACGTCGTAGACGTATATCTGGTCGCCGCCGCTCCGGTCATCGATCCAGACGACCCGGCCGTCCGCCACCATCCCGTACCGCTGATCTGAGGGGTCGTCGGTCACCCTCGTCTCCTCCTCCGTCCTGAGGTCGTAGAGGAACAGGTCGAGGTTTCCCGATCGGTTGTCGGTGTATAGTATCAGGTCGCCGCTGATGCTGGGGCTGCTCTTCTCGTCCTCGGCGTCGGTGATCTGAGCCTCCTGGGATGTAGAGAGGTCGATCATGTAGACGTTGAACTTCCCGGTCCGGTCGTCGGTCCAGACCACCCGATCCCCGTCGATCCAGGGGTTTGTGCAGTTGTAAGAGCCGGAGGTGATCTGGTCGTCGGCCTGGAGGCTGAAGTCGTATATGTAAACGTCAGAGTCGGGGGCCCGATAGTCGGTCCAGACGACGCCCCGATCCCCCAGAGCCGGCTCCATCTTGAGGGAGCCCGGACTTATGGCCGTCTCCTCCTCGGTATCTAGGTTGTAGAGGTAAACCTCCGCTACGCCGCTCCGGTGGTCCTGCCAGGCGACGAGGTCTCCCCTCACCGCTGGAGCGGTCTGGAGCCCAGGCCTCACGATCACCTTCTCCGTCTTCGTCGATAAATCGTAAACGATAATATCGTAGTCCCCGGTCCTGTTGTCAGACCAGACCAGGAGATCTCCGTCGATGGCCGGGAAGATCTGCTCCCCCGGAGCCACGGATACGGGGCTCTCCCGGCCGGCCTTCAGATCGTAGAGGTAGATGTCGGAGTTGCCGTTCCGGTCGTCGACCCAGACGATCAGGTCGCCGCTGATCTTCGGCTGGATCTGGTCTTTGGGATCGGTGGTGATCCTCCGCTCCTCGCCGGTCGCGAGATCGTACATGTATATGTTCCAGTCGCCGTCCCGGTCGTCCATCCACACCACCCGATCGCCGTCTATGTCAGGAAGAAACTGGCTTCCGTTGGCATCTGTGACCAGGATCTCCTCTCTTGTGACGTAGTCGTAGAGGTAGATGTCGGACTCCCCGGACCTCATATCCTGCCATACGATCCGGTTCCCCGATACCGCAGGATGGTCCTGATGGCCAGCATAGAAGGAGACGCCCCTCTCGGTCCCCGTCTCCAAGTCGTACATGAATATGTCAAAGTTGCCGCTTCTGTTGTCCGCCCAGGCCACGATGTGGCCGTCTATGGCAGGCTGCCCCTGCAGCCCGCCCGATGTGCAGATGGGACGCTCCTTTCCCCCACTCAATCCGGAGGCGACGCCCGCCAGAAGCAGCGCCGCCGCAAATAAAATTATGGTCCGCCTCGACATCTTAGCACTCATCCTGTCGAAGTTGAGCTGACGATCTCAACGCCAGGAAGGAGGGGGACGAATATATAAGGACTTACCTCCCGCCCGGAAGCATTCTCCCTTTTAGGTATACTCGCATTATAGATGTGGACAACAAGATCAAATCATGTCGGAGGGGAGATGAAGGGCATTTCCCTGAGCTGGGGAGGGATGCCAAGAAGGCAAGAGCCCTACTTTCCCCGAACCACGATGGTGAGGACGTCCTCGTCGGCGAGGACGTGGTCGAGGCCCACCGATTGGCCCGGGAACTTGGCGCTCTTCCCCCAGACCTTGGCGTACCGGAAGAGCCGGACGAAGTCCCGGTGGAGGTGCTCGCAGACGGTCCTCACCGTAGACCCATCCAGGATCACCAGAGGGTCCTTCATGTCCACCTTGTCCCGCTGGGGCTTCAGGTATACCCTGATGAAGCCGAGGGTATCGTATATCAGACATTTCAGCTCCTCAACGCCGATCTCCTTCTCGACGGATAGGGGTACGAAGTCGTGAGCGATGGTGTTCTTGATATCCTCCCGGACGTCGTCGTACTCGAGGTCGATCTTGTTTATGACGGCGATCTTGGGGACGTAGATCCTGTTTCCGGCGAGGAAGTCGACGAGGGTCTCGGTGTCCACGTCCTCCCGGATGGTGATGATCCCGTTGACGACCCCGTAGGCCCGGAGGATCTCAGCGATCTCCACCTCGGTCATCTTGGTGAGGGGGACGGTGTTTCTTACGATGATTCCCCCCTTATCCGAGGGGCTGAGGTGGATGTCGGGAGGGACCTGATCGAGCCTGATCCCAGCCTCGTAGAGCTCCCGCTTCAAGACGTCGAGGCGATAGTTGTATACGTCCCCCATCAGGAGGATGATGTCTGCGGCCCTCGCCGCGGTGATCACCTCTCGGCCCCTCCCCTTCCCCTTGGAGGCGCCCTTTATGATGCCGGGCATGTCCAGGATCTGGATCTTGGCGCCCTTGTACTCCATCACCCCAGGGATCACCTCCAGGGTAGTGAAATGGTAGGCCCCCACCTCGGCGTCCGAACCCGTCAGCCGGTTGAGGAGGCTCGACTTTCCGACGGAGGGGTAGCCGACGAGGGCCACCGTCGCGTCCCCCGACTTCTTTACGTAATACCCCTTCCCGCCTCCTGCGCCCTTGATCCTCTGGAGGTCCTGTTGAGCCTTCAGCTTCGCTATCTTGGCCTTCAGCTTTCCTATGTGGTGCTCTGTGGCCTTGTTCTTCTGGGTGTTGAAGATCTCCTCTTCTATCGCCTGGATCTGCTCGTCGATCGTCGCCATCGATAACCTGCCTTCAAAGGTCCCCGTCTCGCCTTTTCCGCCGGGGATACGCATCTCTCAGCCCCCTGGGGGCCGCCTAGATATTAATGGTTTGGTTTCTGGGTATGGGATCCCATGGTCGACTTGATCGGAGATCGCTCGGTCCTTCGGGGGGGCTCCCTCCGGGGTATGGAGGGATCGAACTAAGCCGATCGTCGGCTATGGAAGGGTCAGCCCTCGCCCGAAGCCCCAAGCCAAAAGTATAAATATCGCCCCTCCATGACTATCCCCGATCCGGGGTATAGTATGAAGTGGCAAGGCAATTCAAAGAGGAAGTTCACCGGCGGAAGGCTGATCTCAAACCGGGGAAAGCAGAAGCATGAGCTCGGGAGAGAGGCGGGCGAGCCGAACGTCGACACCACCAGAAAGAAGCAGATCAGGACCAGAGGCGGCAACATCAAGGTAAGGCTCCTCCGATGCGACGCCGCCACCGTAGCCGATCCAGTCACCGGCAAGGCCAAGATCGCGAAGATCGAGAGCGTCAAGGACAACGGCGCGAACCTCAACTACATCAGGAGAAACATCATCTCCAAAGGCGCCATCATAAAGACCGACCTGGGCGATGCGAAGGTCACCAGCAGGCCGGGGCAGGATGGGGTCATCAACGCCGTCCTGATCGCCGAGGGATCCGAAAAGATCTGATCATTTTGATGTACCTGATATTCAGGTGTTCCAGGTGCGGGCGCCACCTATATGCGGAGGATGGCGCCGCCACCAGAGCCTGCCCCTGTGGGAGGCGGATCAGGCTCGATGGGGTGAGGGTCCTCTCCCGGGCAAAGGACGAGCGAGAGGCCGGAGACCAGGTGAGAGCCCTCCAGATGGCGGGGCGGCAGACGACAGGATTTTCCCCGGCAGGCTGATCTTCTCTGAAGGCCCCGATCTGGAGGCCGATGGACCGGTCTTCCGCCGGGCGAGCCCCTCGCCTGGCCGAAGTCCTCAAGCCTCCGGCCGAGGGGAGGCCCGGCCGCCGCCTCAGCCAGCGATGGGGTTCAATAACTATATAAGCCTCCAGGAAGAGCCCCCGACCGGGGTGATAAATTGTCGGAAGGGCACTTTAAAGCGTCTATGGTGATGGCCACGGCCTTGTTCCTGGCCCTATCGGGACCTCTTGCCTCCTCCACCCTCTGGAGCTCGGGGATTTACGGCCTCGGATACGGCTCCGTCTCTTGGCCTTCGATGAAGGCCGGGACGGGTGAGGAGATCGTCCAGCTCGGGAGCTACGGCATACCGACGGCCCGGGCATCAACGGTGCCGGTCGTCCAGATAGGAAACTACACCGTCGAGAACGTCACCACTGCGGAAACCTCAGGGTCCGTCCAGCTGAGCGGCTACTACCAGAACATGGGAAGCTTTACGAACATATACTTCCGGCCGATCCTCGGCGGCAGCTTCGGCAGCGGCGGTAGCAGCGGATGCTGCGGCGGCTGATCCCTCCATAGTGAGGGGGCGGCCTCCCATTTTTTTATCTTTCCGGATGGCGGCATCGGAGCTCGGCGCCATAATTCGCATATCCAGCTTGGCCCCGATCCTCCAGGCCGGATCTCAGATCCACCTATAGTGCAGCAGGACCTCAGGGACGAAGTCGTGGAGGAGGCTGTTCTCGACGTAGCCGAAGAAGAGGCAGCCTTCGCACTCCCGGACGATCTCCTCCCGCCTCCTCTTCGACGCCTCCCAGACGGAGGCGAGGCCCTGAGATACGTTCCCCAGGGCCTCCTTGTGGACCCTGCAGGCCTGGACCGTCCCGTCGGAGGCGACGGAGAGGACGATCTCGGGGGCGTGACACCTGAAATCCGGCCTCTGGTCTCGGACCATCTTGAGGTAGGTGACCGAGTTTATGATCGGCTCGCCTCTCCTCTTCATATCGATCAGATCTTCGATCGACCGCCGGTACCCGGGGAGGTCAGCTTCCCTGATCCTAAAGTCGTCCAAGGCCCCCCCCTCCCCCAGACGGATCGGCTCAAAGGAGACGAGGGCGCCGAGCTCCTTCGCGAGGCGGACGATCTCCGAGAGCTCCCCGAGGTTCTTTCTGCTGATGACGCAGTTGATCATCACCCTGTGGCCGGCCCTCCGGGCGGCCCTGATCCCCTCGAGGACCGGATCCAGGGGAGCCCCCCGGATCTCCTTATAGGAGCCGATCCCGTCGACGGAGACGGATAAAAGGTCGAGGTCGGATAAGTCGCCTACCCTCTCGGCGAGAAGGGCGCCGTTGGTGATGAGGGAGGTGACCATCCCCAGGGCCTTGGCGTGGCGGAGTATGGCAGGAAGGTCGGGCCGGAGGAGGGGCTCGGCGGTCCAGGCGTTGTAGACCCCGATCCCAAAGGATCCCGCATCGTCGAGCATCGCGAACACCTCGTCGGCGGTCATCTCCCGGCCGGGGGTCCGCCAGTACTCGCAGAAGGGGCAGCGGAGGTTACACCGGGCGTTGATCCCGTGGGATAGGACAAACGGCCTCCTCCTCACCCTCATCTGGACGAGGGCCTTGATGGCGATCTCTGGGTTGAAGGAGGTCATAGTCGCCGCCTCGCGCTCACTTCAGAAGCCTCGCCGGGACGATCTGCCCCAAGAGGAGGACGCTTTGGTCCTCGCCCCGGCGGATAAGCTCGGTGCGGCCGCCGTTCACCAGGACCTCGGGGCAGCGGGGCTGGCCGTTGTAGACCGAGGCCATGGAGAAGCCGTAGGCTCCGGCGTCGAGCATCGCGATGAGGTCGCCACGCTCGACCTTGGGAAGCTCCCGATCCTTTGCCAGGACGTCCCCGCTCTCGCAGATCGGGCCGACGACGGTGTACCTCTCCTCCGCCTCCCCATCCGCCCGGTTTGCGACGACGACGTGATGGTAGGCGTCGTAGAGCATCGGCCTCGCCAGGAGGTTGAAGCCGGCGTCGACGCCGACGAAGTTGACATGGGCCCTCTTGACGACGTTGACCCTGGTGAGGAAGAGGGTGGAGTCGGCGACGATGCTTCGCCCCGGCTCCAGGATCATCCTCGGGCTTATCCCGAGCCTCTGGCACCCCTCCTCGAAGATCGGCGTGATGCCGGATGCCAGCTCCGACGGCGTCGGGGCCTTCGTCCCGGGGGTGTAAGGTATGCCGAGACCGCCGCCGAAGTCGATCATATCTATGGTGCCCCCGACCTCGACGATCCGGCCGACAAGCTCCATCATCCTCGCCGCCGCCTCGACGAAGGGGGAGGTTTCGAGGATCTGGGAGCCGATGTGGCAGTGGAGGCCGACGGGGGTGACCCCCTCGAGGCCCATGGCAGTTCTATAGACCTCCACGACCTCCTGCCAGGGGATCCCGAACTTGGAGGTCTTCAGGCCGGTGGCGATCTTGGGATGGGTCTTGGCGGAGACGTCGGGGTTCACCCGGAAGGCCACCTGGGCCTCCTCCCCGATCTCTCGAGCCACCTCATCGATGGTCAGAAGCTCGTCCAGGGAGTCGGCGGAGATCCGGACGCCAGCCTCCAGGGCCATCTCCAGCTCCACCCTCCTCTTCGAGTTGCCGTTGAAGAGGACCTTCTCTCTGGGGATCCCCGCCATCCGCACCAGAGAGAGCTCCCCGGCGGAGAAGACGTCCGCCCCCAGCCCCTCCTCCGCCAGAATCCGGAGGAGGGCCAGGTTACCGTTCGCCTTGACGGCGAAGTAGATATCCGCCTTGGGGAAGGCCTCCCGGTAGGCCCGTCCGTTCGCCCTCAGCCGAGCCTCGCTCGTCACGTAAAGGGGGGTTCCGAAATCCTCGGCGATATCGACGACGTCGACCCCGTCGATCAGAAGGTGGCCCCCTTCCGCCCTCAGGTGATCCTTCGTCCCGAACATACCTATGGATGAAGGGGCCAGGGGCGTAAAATCTTTTTCATGGCTTTCCGCTGGCGAGATCTCGGCCCGGCCCTTCGGAGGTCGCGGGAGAGGGGATCATCGCCACCTCCACCCCCGCCTGCTCCAAGAACCGGAGCGCCTCGTCGTCGGGGTAGGGATTGCCGTAGACGACCCTTTTGATCTGGGAGTTGATGATGATCTTGGCGCAGAGGATGCAGGGCTGGTGGGTGCAGTAGAGGGTGGCGCCGCTGGTGCTGACGCCGTGGATCGCCGCCTGGATGATGGCGTTCTGCTCGGCGTGGACGGCCCGGCAGAGCTCATGACGAAAGCCGCTCTCGACGTTCTCGCGGCGGCACCCGGCCTCGAGGCAGTGGGGGAGGCCCGTAGGGGCGCCGTTGTACCCGGTGGAGAGGATCCTCTTCTCCCTCACCAGGACGGCGCCGACCTGGTGTCTGAGACAGGTGGAACGGGATGCGACCACCCTCGCTATCTCCATGAAGTACTCGTCGAGGGAGGGCCTTTCCATGGCCTCGGCTTTGAGCCGATCCGATATCACTCTTTCCATTCCAGCCTCAAAACTTCTTTCACCAACGCCAACCCGGCCCAGCTCCGCCCTGCTGCCCGCTCCGCCATCCTGCAACATCCTGCCGTCCCTCCCGCGGGGCAGCCTGGCGGGGACGGCCGAGGGCGGAAAGTTAATATCACCATCTCGATCGATGGAGAGGCCATGACGATTCATTGGGCCGACGTGGCGGCCGAGAAGCTAGCGGATGGTGGCCCCCATACGGTGGCTACGGGGATCACCCCTTCCGGCCAGATCCACCTCGGCAATATGCGGGAGGTCATGACCGCCGACGCCGTCTTTCGGGCGCTCCTCGATCGGGGGTGCGACGCCCGACTGATATACATCGCCGATACCTACGACCCCCTCCGGAGGCTCTACCCGTTCCTGCCGAAGAGCTTCGAGGAGCATGTGGGTAAGCCTTTATCGGAGATCCCCTGCCCCGAGGGCTGCTGCGAGAGCTACGCAGACCACTTCCTCCTCCCCTTCTTCGAATCCCTGGAGAGGCTGGGGATCAGGCCCGAGGTTTACCGGGCGGACAGGATGTACAAGGACGGCCACTACGTCGACGCCATCAAGGCAGCCCTCCTCAGGAGGGACGAGATCGCCAAGATCCTGAAGGAGGTCTCCGGTCGGGACCTCCCCGCCGGCTGGTCTCCCCTGGACGCCATCTGCGAGAGCTGTGGGAGGCTGAACAGCACGAAGGTGACGGGATTCGACCTCGACGGCGAGACGGCCGACTACGTCTGCCGATGCGGCCATGCGGGGACGACGAGCTTCCGGGGCGGAGGAAAGCTCGCCTGGAGGATCGACTGGCCCGCCCGGTGGTCGATCCTGAAGGTGACGGTGGAGCCCTTCGGAAAAGACCACGCCACCTCCGGGGGGTCTTACGACACCGGCAAGAGGATCTCCGAGGAGGTCTACGGGTACCCCGCCCCCTACCCCGTCGTCTACGAGTGGATCCACCTGAAGGGGAAGGGGGCGATGCACTCCTCCACCGGGATCGTCGTGACGATCAGGGACATGCTGGACGTCGTCCCGCCGGAGGTCCTCCGCTACCTGATCATCAGGACGAAGCCCGAGAAGCATATCGAGTTCGACCCCGGCCTCCCCCTCCTCTCCCTCATCGAGGAGTACGACCGCCGGGCGGGGGAGGAGAGGGCTATCGAGCTATCGAAGGTCGGGGAGGAGCCGCCGTCCGCCATACCCTACCGGCACATGGTGACGGCGGTCCAGATCGCCGGAGGCGACCAAAAGATGCTGATGGAGGTCCTGAAGAGGAGCGGCTACGACACCTCAGAGCGGGACCGGATCCTATCCCGGGCCGCCAACGTCAGGGCCTGGCTCGACAGGTACGCCCCGCCTTTCGTCAAGTTCCAGCTCCAGGACGCCCTGCCGGCGAAGATCAAGAACGTCGAACCCGGGCTCCGGGAGGCCCTGGGCGCCCTGGCGGAGAGGATCGAGGGTAAGACCGCCGAGGAGATCCACAACGAGGTCTACGCCGTCGCCGAGGAGAGGGGGATCGAAGCAAAGATGCTCTTCAGCGCGATATACGTCGCCTTCCTGGGGCAGAAGCAGGGGCCGAAGGCCGGATGGTTTTTGGCGAGCCTCGACAAAAAATTCGTCAGGGAGAGGCTCCTCGCAGCCTCCGCCGATTAGATCGGATCCGGATGGTAAGGGGTCGCAGAAGATGGCGACGGATCGCAGCAGATCGAGGGGAGAGACGATGGCCCAGGGCGACAGAGAAGGAGGCGGCATCATGAGGGAGGGAACGGAGGATAAGATCGCCGTCTACCTCGCCGGCCCCCTCTTCAGCCGCGCCGAGATGGAGGGGGCAAGATCTCTGAAGAGGGAGATGGAGGCGGCCTTCGGCGACAGGATCGAGGTGGTCTGGCCCTTCGAGGTCGCCTCCGGATCGAAGGGGGAGATCTTCCGGGCGAACCTGGCGGCCCTGAGCCGGTCTCCCCTGATGGTGGCGATCCTGGACGGCGCCGCCGTCGACGACGGGACCGCCTGGGAGGTGGGCTGCCACTTCGCCCTCTTCGGCCGGCGGGCGATCGGGATCAGGACCGACATCCGTCGGGCCGGGGAGGCCCCCGACTCGAGGGTGAACCTGATGATAGAGGAGGCCTGCAGGGCGGTGGTCGGGGACCTGGGGGGGCTCCTCCGGGAGCTGGCAGCCGCCCTGGAGGAGATCAAGCCACGATAGTTGAACGCCATGGGACCAAGCTCCAAAACCGGTTGAATGACGACGGCAAGGCCGATCCCCAACGAGCCCCTCCTCCTGGTGGAGGGGAGACGCCGAGGGCTGGTGGCCGCAGACCTCCACATAGGGATAGAGCACCAGCTCTGGCTCGGCGGCGCCAGCGTCCCGAGCCAGACCGGAAAGATGCTGGCGGGGCTCAGGCTCCGGGCGGAGGAGGTCGAGCCCGACCGAGTCATCCTCCTTGGGGACGTCAAGCACAACCTCCCCTGGACCTCCTTTCAGGAGAAGGGCGAGGTCCCCTCCTTCCTCAAGGCGCTATCAGAGGTTGCGAAAGTGGAGGTCATCGCCGGAAACCACGACATCGGGATCAATGAACTCGCCCCGCCGGGGGTAGTCGTCCACCCCCCCACGGGGGCGGTCATCGACTCCGTCGGCTACTTTCACGGCCACACCTGGCCCGACCCGGAGGTCTTCGAGGCGGAGATCCTGGTGGCCTCCCACCTCCACCCAGCGGTGAGGCTCGCCGACCGGATCGGCTCCGGCCCCCCCGAGAGGGCGTGGGTGAGGACGCCCCTATCCAAGGAGGGGCTGAGGGAGGAGTACGGCCGGGATATCGAGGGGCCCGAGATGACGATCGTCCCCGCCTACAACCCCCTCTGCGGGGGCTACCCCCTCGACGCCGTCACCCGGGAGGACCGGGGGCCGATCCCGAGGATGGCCCGCCTCGACCTCGCCAGGGTCTACCTCCTGGACGGGACAGACCTCGGAAGGCTCGACCGGATAAGGCTCGTCCAGGCGAAGAGGACCGGAAGGCTCCGCTAAAGTTATATCCCCGGGGGTTCTGGACGAAGCCATGGAAGAGAGAGCGAGGCTTTTGGAGCTCCTAAGGACGAGGGCGCTCCGGGTGAGGAGGATCACCCTCTCATCGGGGAAGACGAGCGACTACTACGTCGACGCCCGGGAGGTCGTCCTCCACCCCGAAGGGGCGTACCTGACGGGAAGGCTCCTCCTCGAGTTGATCGACCCCGAGGCGGTGGCCGTCGCCGGGATGACCCTGGGGGCGGACCCGATCGTGACGGCGATATCCATCGTCGGCCACCTCCAAGGGCGAGACCTCTCGGCTTTGATCATAAGAAAGGAGCCGAAGGGGCACGGGACGGGGAAGTTTGTGGAAGGACCGACCCTCCCTGAGGGGTCGAAGGTGGCGGTAGTCGACGACGTCGTCACCACCGGCTCGTCTCTGATAAAGTCGATTGAGCGGCTTCGGGGCGAGGGGTACCGGCCGGTCCAGGTTCTCGCCATCCTCGACCGGGAGGAGGGAGGAAGGGAGAGGCTGGAGGCCTCTGGTTACAGCCTGAAGTCCCTCTTCACCAGGGAGGACCTCCTCGTAAGATCGGGGCCTTAGCTGACGTTCAGCTGCCTTCCGCTCCGATCGCCGCAGACGATCTGGCGGGACCGGCCCTCAAAGTCGGTGTAGGTCACCTGGGAGGTGACGGGGTAGAGGCCCGGAGCCTCCCCCCTCACCAGATAGGCGACTTGCGTCGAGCCTCCCGGCGAGAGGTTCACCGACGGAAGACCCGAACTCTGAACCGAGAGCCCCGGGGGGATCGCCGGGAAGACGGAGACGTCCAAGGCGGACTCGCCGGTGTTGCCGAGCCAGAGCATAACAGAGATCTCTTCCCCTACACCCGCATGGTAGCGGTCGAGCTGCTGCTCTACGTGGATCCCCACCACCATGAGGGCCAGCAGGACCGGAACCATAAGACAAGTCTTCATCAAACCCCCGTTTTTGATACGTCGAGATTTAAAGGTAGCTTTCATATAAGAGCTACGTGACCCCTCCGCGCCCCCTTTCCATCCCCATCAAGGGGCTCAAAGGGACAAAAAAATACTTATCATGGTGGAGCCAGGTGTACCTGCGATGGACGTTTCGTACTCGGTCTGGCGCGATACGGCAGCGGAGAGGCTGGAGCTGGAGGGCGATAGTTTCTCCTTCCTCTTCGACCGGCGGTATTCCAACCGCCTCAACAGGATGAGCCGCGTATTCTTCGAGGCTTACGCGAAGGCCACCCTGGAGGTCTCGGTCGAGGAGGACCGGTTCCCGAGCCTCAGCGAGATCGAGTCGAGGATGGAGAGCGGCGCCATCTACGCTTACAAGGATCGGCTGATGAGGTCCACCGGCTTCTTCGAGGAGGTGAAGATCTCAGGGATATCCTATCTGATCCCCAGGGCGAGGCGTTTCGTCGACAAGAGCGGGACCTATACAGACCTGATCCTCAACCTGGAGAGGGGGGAGGTGATCCTCCCCCGGAGGGAGAAGCCCTCCGCTGCCGTCCCACGGCCGGGAGAGGAGACCACCGAGGCGTTGGCAGAGGATGCCGATCCCTTCGGGGAGGAGACCTCCCCAGATGAGGAGCCGATCGCCCCGGTGGGAGCGGAGGAGGTCCGGGCCGAGGAGGCGGACGCAGGGGGAAAGGAGGAGCCCCGTCCTTTGGAGGAGCCCGCCCCGAATGAGAAACTTCCGGAGGATGTGCCGAGGGGGTTTGAGGCCCCGACGAGGGAAGAGACTCCGGCGGGGGCTCCCGCAGAGATCGAGGCCGGCGAGGCTCCGCCCGATAAGTCGGGGGAGATCGTCGAATCCCAAAGGGGGGGCGAGGCGAAAGAGCCGTCGGTGAAGGAGGGTTCCTTCGAAGAGACGGCCTTTGTTGATGCGACCGTCCCGATAGAGGCCGCGGCCCCCAAGGTGGCTGCGAGGCCCCCCGCCGCGAAGAGGCCGTCGCCCCCGCATGCTCCTGAGCCGAAGGGGGGGAAGGGCCTTCCGGGCTGGGGGAGGGGCCATAAGGGCCCGATCCTGGCCCTGGCTGGAGGAGCCCTGGTCATCTTGATGGCGGCGTTATTGCTCTTCTGGCCCTCCGGCCCGGATATCCCAGCCCAGCCGTCGGAGTTCGTCAGCTATTCCGCTTACCTAACCAACTCCTCCGGGAGCACGTACCTCAACTTGGACGTAACAAACCCCAAGGGGCTGGAGAGCAGGGTCGAGCTGGTCCTCCCGCCGGACGTGGACAGGAGCATCAGCGCCACAGGCGGGATCGTCACCATATCCTACACCAACACCACCGTCATCCAGCTCGCCTCTCGGAACAACGCCAGCGTCTCGGTCGCCCTCAACGACGAGTACATCCTCGTCCCCGTCACCTTCAACGTGGCGGTCCCGATGGATTACGATTCCAGCGTCATCGTATACGACAAGGACTACCAGGTCAGCCGGACCAACAGCACCATCAGCCTCCTCTGCAACTGCACCGAGGAACGTCTGGAGTTCGATCAGATCTACAATGCGAAGAAAGTTATTGGCGGTCCCGGTCCCCAGGCGGGAGGCCCAGCGAACGCTACAGATGGCCCTCCAACTGGGACTCCTGGACCGCAGCCGTAAGACCATCTCAAAGGAAGGCTACGTCGAGGTGCCGGTGACGGGGCCCCTCCCGGGGCTGGAGGCGCGCCTCCAGGAGGCCCCCGACTTCTATGACAAAAACCCGGAGCTCGCCGACCTTCTCGCCGATTCTATATCCCGGGTGGAGAGGGTGCTCCTCCCCAAAGGCTGGTCGATCCTGGGGAAGGTGATCATCGTCAAGGTCGACCCAGAGATCGAGGACCTGGTGGGAAGGATCGGCGAGGCGCTCCTCGATATGTACCCAAGATGCAGCACCGTCCTCCTGGACCGGGGGATCGAGGGGAAGCTCCGGGAGCCGGACCGAAAGGTGATCGCAGGCTCCGCCGAGACGGAGACGGTCCACCGGGAGGACGGCGTCGTCTTCAAGCTCGACCCCAGGAGGGTGATGTTCTCGCCCGGAAACCTCCGGGAGAGGATGAGGATGGGCAGCCTCGGCGGAGGGGAGACCGTCGTCGACATGTTCGCCGGGATCGGTTACTTCACCCTCCCCATGGCCGTCCACTCCCGGCCCAATAGGATCGTCGCCATCGAGATCAACCCCATCGCCTACGGGTACCTGGTGGAGAACGTGAGGCTGAACCATGTAGAAGATATTGTCCAGCCTATTCTCGGCGACTGCGCCGTTGCGACCCCAAAAGGCATAGCTGACCGGGCCTTGATGGGGTACGTGGGAACCACAGACCAGTACCTGGACGCCGGCATCGCCGCTCTCCGGCCCGGAGGGGTCCTCCACTACCACCAGACCGTCCCCGAGAAGCTCTACCCACGAAGGCTCGAAGAGGACCTGGCCGAGGCGGGGGAGAGGGCGGGTCGATCGGTGAAGATCGAGAGGTGCGCTCGGGTGAAGAAGTACTCGCCGGGGATCCTCCACGCCGTCGTCGACGCGCGGGTCGAATGATTATTATCCTTTGAGGCCGATAATTGATATCGGTGATATGATTGAAGATATCCTGGCTAGGCCACTCCTGCTTCAGGATCGAGGACGGCTCGGGGAGGGTCGTCGTCACCGACCCCTTCGACGAGGCCGTCGGCTACCCCCTCCCAAAGACGAAGGCGGACGTCGTCACCATCAGCCACGACCACCACGACCACAACAACGTGAGGACACTGAAGGGCAACCCCGCCGTCGTCAGAGGTCCCGGAAAAAAGGCCGCCGCGGGGATCGAGTTTCGCGGAATCGCATCCTACCACGACGACCAGGGCGGAAAGCGAAGGGGCAAGAACACCATCTTCTCCTTCGAGATGGACGGGATCCGGGTCTGCCACTTAGGCGACCTGGGCCACCTCCTCAGCGAAGAAGACGCCGCCGCCCTCGGCGAGGTGGACGTTCTGATGATACCCGTCGGCGGGGTCTACACCCTCGACGCCGGGGGCGCCAAGAAGGTCGTCGGCCAGATAAGGCCGAAGGTCGTCATCCCGATGCACTTCATGACCCCAGCCCTCACCTTCAAGGTCGAATCCGCCGACCGGTTCCTCTCGGGCCAGAGGGTCGAGAGGCCGGGACATACCTTGGAGGTATCGAAGGAGACCCTGCCGAAAGGTGGCGAGGGGCCCCTGATCGTCCTTCTCGACTACAAATGACAGAAGGGAGAGGACTGTGGGAAGAAGGCAGCGACCTCTTTCGCTCTGCAGGCTCAGGGGAACGAGGATTGATGACTGGAGGGATTTGTATGGCGAGGATAGGCGTCATAGGTACTGGGAGCATGGGTGGCATGCTGATACGCAAATTTGTTGAGACAGGAGCGTTTCCGGCGGGCGATATCGTCGCTAGTAACCGGTCTCCCGAAAAGGTCAGGGCGGTAGCTGTGGCTACAGGGATTGGGATTGCAGCGAGTAACCTAGCTCTGGTGGCCGCTTCGGACGTGATTTTCATCTGCGTTAAGCCGCTCGAAGTCAAGCCCTTGTTGAAAGAGCTCAGGGGCGCATTGGCGGCCGATAAGCTGCTGGTCTCTATAGCGGCCGATGTCGCGATCCACGAAATATCCGCCCTGTGCGACGCGAGGGTGGCCAGGGTAATCCCGAGCGTCACATCCGAATGCTCGAAAGGGGTGTCGCTCGTCACCTTTGGCGATAACTCAACAGAGATGGATAGACGCCTGCTCCTGTCAGCATTGGGCCGCATATGTCGGCCGGTCGAGACTGAGGAGGAAAATTTAGAGATGCTGGCCGATCTTACGAGCTGTGCGCCAGCGTTCATCTCATCTATAATGCATGAGTTCGCACTTTCTGCCACAAGACGAGAGAACATATCGCCCGAGTTCGCAGAGCTTCTCGTAATGGAGACGCTTGTGGGGACCGCTGAGTTGTTGAAAACCGTCAACAGCTTTGAGGAGGTCGTCACGAGGGTCGCCACAAAGGGCGGCATTACCGAGGAAGGCGTGAAGGTGATCAGGAAAGTGGTGCCGTCCATGTATGATGAGCTTCTGGAGGTCACGCTGGCAAAACATAGTTTGGTTAAAGAGAGGATCAGGAACCAGGCGTCGTGACTATCATGGTCAACGGCCTCAGCTATGACTGGTCGGCTAGGGGGAGGGGCCGGTGATCGTCCTTCTCGACTACGAATGAGCCCCGGCCGGGGGCGTCGGATCGACAGATTAATACATGAAAAGCGAAACTTGCGGTCTGAAGCCCGGTGATGTAGCGGTCAATCATACGAGGCTCTGGACCTCGTCACCAAGGTTCGAATCCTTGCCGGGCTATGATATACATTTATTGGATTATATTTTAAAGAAATTTTCGCTTACTTAAATCCAAGTTCCGATGGACATTGTTTGGATTACCTGCTAATAAAGGAGTTTCCCTAAGTTTAATGCTCGCCTGAATCCATAGTGTATTACATAGCGTCTATGTGTCTTTACCTTGGGCGAAATATTTGAGAAATTTCTCTCTCGAAAACACCATCTCATGAAATTGTCCTCGTCAAAGGTCTTTTCAGTGTAGCATAAGATGTTGAGATCATAGAGAAATTGTAAAAACTCATCTGCTGTCTCGCAAAAAACCGGTTTTGTTTTCTTATTTTCTATAATAAATTGTATGAACTTATAATAGGCATCGCAATACTTCTCGTATGTGAAGGTGTATGAACCATCGAGATATTCAAAGAATTTGAGAAATAATTCATAATCTGCGTTACTATAATAAAATAATATCTGCTCCTTAACCTCACCCAATAAATATATAGATAGTTTTCGTATAAAATCGTGGCCGTTAAAATCACCCTCTATGAATGCATGCCTTGTATAATTTTGCTCTTTAAAATTCTCTTGCAGAATTGTGAGCATTGTTATGATGTCTCTGGGACGATATAATGAGAATCTTAGAAATTGAATAAATGAAGTTGGGGTGGTTAGATTAGGCAACTTCTCCTTTTTTACGCTGGCTGGATCGTACGGAAAATAATAGTCCCAAGCTTCGCCTAATTTTAGCTCAGTCTGCTGCTGGCAACTAAGAAGCCGGTCAGCCATCATAAATATTGGTGACTGCCTGTGTGAGCGATATGTAGTCCGCCAATCAAGTAATATTGAGTTATCTCTAACTTTATTATTTATATTTTGTAATCCTATTGAGTTAAAAATATCTGGCCTTATTAATAATACAATTCGAAGCCTTCCTTTCGAGTCCTTTATCGAGGAGAAGAAGTCATTGTTTATACTCCATATAGCATTTGATAGCCCCTTTACACATTCTAAGAATTCTACGTACGACATGCTTGAAGGTCTGATATCGATACCATCTATAAACAAAATGTGATTATGAGATAGTTTTAACGACCGTAAAGCTTCCTCAAATTTTTTTGTATATATAATAAGTTTATCTGAAAACGCTGTCCATTAAAGGCCATCTGATGCGATTGTTCGGATCCTACTTTAAGAGTGTGTTTATATATTAGTTCTGCTGCAAGCTTAGAATCCTCTACAAAATTAAGGGCACAAATAATTTCTGGAGAAAATGCATTAGAGTAATATTCATCAATAGCATCATTAATATCTCTAAATTTAGAGAAGTTAGAGAGAAATCCTTTGTTCTCTGTTTCCTTAATCTGTTCAGAAATCAATAAATATAAAATGACTTTCCATATATCGTTGTAGTCAGAAATTCCTAGGTGTTTTTCACGTTTTAACGCAAAAAATCTTTGATAATCCGTTTCTTGTACGTATCTGACGCTTGATATGTTATTTTTATATAAAACATTGTTCGATAAATAAACCGCATAAGCTGTTTTTCCGGTCCCTTTTTCACCTAAAAGGAAGAATATATTACTTTCAAGCAGTTTATCTAATGTGTCATCACGGAGAAATATATTATTGAAGAACTCTTTACGATCTTTCCTCCTATAATTTATTGCATCGCTGAAACCAAAGTTGAGTTGAAGAATCTCTAGCACTTTAATCAGCCTCACGTTGTAGTGTCATTGTAACTCCCTAATTTAAAGATTATGATCATAACCGTAGTCCCAACTGTCAGGAAGTAGAAGCTGAACCGCCATGAAGACAGCTTTAAGGATGAAGGCCAACAGCCTTAAAGACAAGATCTTATATTTTTCCGTCCTGACGCGGCGGGATTACAACTGCCTGAATCCTGATATGATGGAGCTATGCCGACCAAAAAAGAACAGCACTAAAATAGGGCGATGATGGGATCGAGGGAATGTATAGGATCGAATAATGCCGTCGGCTCGCTTTTCCCATCACCCCTTGCCATCGATCTTGATCTCCGATCTCGAACGTCTCCTTCCCCGACTTATCCCGCCGACTTATATGCCCAGACCCAGTCCTGCGGCAACGGATCTCGCCAGCACCTCATCTAGAATTCGATCGCCTCCGCCCCCCCCCTCGCCACCTGGACGCCCGCCGCATGCACCGCTCGACTCGATCCCCATAACAGAAAGAGAGATATCGACGCAGTCGCTCACTTTGAGTAAGCGATGATACCCTTCGAGTACCTTCTCCTGGGAGTGGCGGTGCTGCTCCTTCTGAGCGTCGTCTCCAGCAAGGCGTCCACCCAGCTGGGGGTGCCGGCCCTCCTCCTCTTCCTGGTGATAGGGATGCTCGCCGGAGCCGACGGCCCCGGAGGCGTCGACTTCAACAACTCCTGGCTCGCCCAGTCCCTGGGGACGGTGGCCCTGATCTTCATCCTCTTCTCGGGAGGGCTGGACACCCGGTGGAGCGAGGTGAGGCCGGTCCTCTGGAAGGGCGTCCTCCTCTCCACGGTGGGGGTCCTCCTCACCACCATCATCGTGGGATATGCGGCTTACTGTGCCTTGGACTTCTCCCTCCTGGAGGGCCTCCTCCTCGCCGCCATCGTCTCCTCGACGGACGCGGCAGCGGTCTTCTCCATTCTCCGGTCGAAACAGATCCACCTCAAAGGGGAGCTGAGGCCGCTTCTGGAGCTGGAGTCCGGGAGCAACGACCCCATGGCCATCTTCCTCACCATCAGCCTCATGGGCCTCATCACCGCTCCGACCGCCTCCCCTGCGGCGCTCCTCCCCATCTTCGCCCAGCAGATGGCGCTGGGGGCCGTCTGCGGCCACATGATGGGTAGAGCCATGGCCATCGCCGTCAACCGGATCCGGCTGGACTATCGGGGGCTCTACCCCATCCTGACCATATCCCTCGTCCTCTTCGCCTACGGACTGGCGGCAATCCTCGGAGGCAACGGCTTTCTCGCGGTTTACCTGGCCGGCCTGACCCTGGGAAACCGCTCCTTCATCCACAAGAGAAGCCTGATGCACGATCACGACAGCCTCGCCTGGATGATGCAGATCGTCATGTTCCTTACCCTGGGGCTCCTGGTTTATCCATCCCAGCTCATCCCCGTGGCAGGGGCCGGCCTCTTCGTCTGCATCATATTGATATTCGTGGCCAGGCCCATCAGCGTTCTATTATGTCTTCTCCCCTTCCGGAAGATGCGCCTTCCGGAGAGGATCATGATATCCTGGGTGGGCCTCAAGGGATCGGTGCCGATCATCCTGGCCACCTTCCCCCTCACATACGGGATAGAGAAGGCAGATCTGATCTTCAACATCGTCTTCTTCGTCGTCCTCACCTCCGTCCTGGTTCAGGGGTCCTCCATCCCCTTTCTGGCTCGCCGACTGGAGGTGGATGAGCCCCCGAAACCATCCTCGGCGCTCTCGGAGATGGCGGCGGGAGGAATGATGCGGGAACCTATGGTGGAGCTGGAGGTGATGCCCGGCAGCGCCGCTGTAGGAAAGCAGATCGCCGACCTCAACCTCCCCGACGATACGTGGATAGCGATCTTGAGGAGGGACGGCCGCCCCCTCCGGCCAGGGGGGAGCACCGTCCTCCAGGCGGGAGACGGTCTATCTGTCCAGTCGAGCGGGCCATCCCTGGAACTGCTGCGGTTCCAGGTGGAGAAGAGGGCCGAAGAGGATCAGCCGTGAAGAGGATGCTCCAGCCCGTCGAGCAGAAACGCCGTCTGACTGGCGAGGCGGCGGCGCATCCTCGGGCGATGCTCCCCCTCGAAGGCGGTGCTTTTTCTTTCCGCCTCCCCCCTTCGCCAGAGGGTGGCCCGCCGCCAATTCCAGACGCGCCAACTCCGGGTCAGACCAGCTTATAAATCTTCATCCTGCCGTTGTCGAACTCCTTCGAGAACCCCTCTATATCATCGCCGCTCACCATGCTGGTCAGGATGGTCTGCCTCTTCGGGTACGGCCTCTCATCGGAATTGCCGGAGCTGAAGTTGGAGGGGATCGCCATGTAATCGTGATAGTTTACTCCGGCGGCCATCAGCACCGCAAAATACTTGCCCAAATCGTCGGACGTCGCCAGCGCATAATCTGCTCCATACTTTTGGGCGATCTCCCTGGCCGCTGTTACATCCTCAGACCCGGATACGAAGAAATCCGCCACGTCCTTGACCTTCTCGCCAGGCTCGAATGGATACCAGAGAGCATATTCTATCTTATGCCAGGGCTTTCTGGGATGAGCGTAGCCGGCGATCGTATTCTTTATCTCCCAGGACGCCTCGTTTATCACAACTCCGCGGTGCCCAATCTTCTCGATCCCGTCGGCATAATCCCACCAGGCCAGGACCGTCTCATCCTCCTCGGTGTTGTTCGCTAGCCACTGGTAGCCTTCCAAGCCTTCTGAGTCATTGGCGAAGTAGAGCCAATCCTGGGACTGAAGGTCAGCGAACTCGAGCCTCATCCCCACCAATGCTACGGCGAGGACCAACGCCAGAATAATTGCTATCCCTGTCATCCTGCTTCTCGTCCTCGACTGCGTTCTCATCGACGTCTCCTCCTGCAGAAAATCGGTTCCAGATGCGTTATTCACCCTCTGCTTCTTGGGGCACCACCCGGTCCAGTCTTCGACGATCTCACCCAACCGCACCATCAGACCATCTCCTTCACCTTGGAGAATAGCTCCTCTGCCATCTTCGTCGGATCAGCCGTCCGCTTCAGGGCGATGCCGAGCTCATCAGCGTAATCCCAGAGGAGCCTGATGCATGCCGCGTACTCCTCGCACGCACCACAATCGCCGTCGTGCTCGTACCAGACCTGCAGGCCATGCCTCCCTGAGACGAAGATTATCGCATCCGTGCCCAGGGGAACCGAGCGGCCAAAGAGGACCCCCAGCTGGGGATTAATTATCTCGATCGAGATCTTGTTGGCTCTTGCCATCTCCCGGAGGGAGGTCTCGATCTTCCCATCTATCGCAAGAAGGGCCTTCGAGACCGCCTGTCGGGAGATCCCGAAGCTCGTGGCGATCGCCGAGTTGGATATCCGGGCGCGTCTAAGCTTCCAGAACTCGAACTGTTTTTCGTTGATGAATAAGCTCACGTGTCAACGTCTGAGGGTTGACATACTTATAGTTTCCCCTGCCACGCAGCTTAAGCGCTGCCCCGATTTAATCTGCGGTGCGTTATATCCGGGACCCTCGCCGTCCTCGCTTCCCACCAGGCTCGGGACTTCGGCCGCACCGATGGCCTCCGCCGCGAAGGCGAGGAGTATCAATAAAAACTGTAAAGAGTTCGTATTACGTCGAAAACCGCCCCCATATCCGGGATGAACGTTTTGATAAAACATCCGTGTTCAAATAGTGAAGAAAAAGAGACGGTCGAATGGCCGAGCGGGCGGAGATCGACCCGCCCGTAGACTCCCCATCGACCGGAGATCGACGGTTACTCCACGACCCTGAGGAGGGAGTCTATGTACACCCCGCCCCCTTCGCCGTCCTGGAGGTAGAGGAGCTCGACCTCATCCTCGGAGACGATCGTCCCCACATCGTACCCGGAGCCGAACTCGGCGATGTAGAAGCCAGTATTATCCAGGGCGATGACCCCGGCAAACTCCTCTGTCATCTCGAACCCCTCCTCCGTGTAGGTCACCACCCCGTTGAAGATCCTCCCCCTCTGCTCAGTGACGTTCATGGTGAGGATCCCGAAATCCTCATCGCTGACGTACCCTCCTTCGTCCCCATACCCAGGCCCGACGCCGGACCAGAGCCCCACCAGGTTCGGGATCTCTGAAGCCGTCGCCGAGACCGAATCCGTCGCCATCGACGCCAGGGCGATGGCCAATAGTCCCAAAATCCACCTCTTCATGCTCTGCTATTAGAGCCCATCTCCCAGATGAACTTATCCACCTCGATCCCGATGAACCGGAGCTCAAGATGGCCTCTCATGGACAGAAGACGCCGTTTTGGCGGCCATCCCACCAGGATATATAGAGCAATATTATTATCCGGAAGCGCCGGGAGGCAGCCTTCAGAAAGAAGGCCTGCAAGAAGGAGGGGCTATGGAGGGAAGGTCGACCAGGGGGTCCGAAAGGTAGGATCTAAAAAGCCTCGGAGCGGGGCGGGCGGAGGGCCGTACGCCCCCCCCCCCCCAGGGTTCACTCCGGAACGCGGCGGAGAATGTCCAGGGATACCCCGCCCATCTCGCCGTCGCGGAGGTAAAGGAGCTCGATCTCGTCCTCGGAGATGATCGTCCCCAAGTCGTACCCGGCGATGAACTCGGCGATGTAGAAGGTCGTATTATCCGGGGCTATCACCCCGGCGAGACCCTCCACAACCTCGCTATCGTTCACGTCCAGGTAGGTGATGGTGCCGTTGAACAATCGGCCCCTCTGCTCGGCGATGGTGAGGGTGACGGTGTAGTTCTCTCCTTCTCCGTAGTACCCCTCCAGAGGGTCGTAGCCCATGTCAGGGCCCTCCCAGGTCCCGACCAGGTCGGGGAGGTCCGCCCCGGAGACGGCCGGGGCCGCGAGGAAGAAGGCCAATATTCCAAAGATCCAGATCGTCTTCATGATAGGTTATGGGGTCGGATCTCTCTTGAATTTTTCCCTCACGCCTTGGAGGGGCCATGAAGGACGGAATCCTCTTGGTGAAAAGCCAGCTAAAAACAGCTTCGAAGTCGGAAAGGAGATGAGGGGGACGTCTTTACATCGCCCCTCCGCCGGATCGCCTCTGACCAAGAAGACGTTCCCCGATCATGCAACGTCGAATCGGTCGAGGTTCATCACCTTGTTCCACGCCGCCGCAAAGTCGCGGAGGAACTTCTCCGAGGAGTCCTCAGATGCGTAGACCTCCGCGATCGCCCGGAGCTGAGAGTTCGAACCGAAGATCAGGTCGACCCGGGTGGCGGTCCATTCGAGCTCGTCGCTATCCCGATCCCGACCCTCGAAGACCCCATCGTCTTCCTCAGCCTTCCTCCACACCGTTCTCATGTCGAGGAGGTTTACGAAGAAGTCGTTGGTGAGGGACTCTGGCCGCTTGGTGAAGACGCCGTGCTGGGACCCTCCGAAGTTGGCGCCCAAGACGCGCATTCCGCCGACGAGGACCGTCATCTCGGGAGCGGTCAGCGTCAAGAGCTGCGCCCGATCCACCAGCAGCTCCTCTGCCGATACGGCATATCTGGCTTTGAGGTAGTTTCTGAAACCGTCTGCAGCCGGCTCGAGGACGGCGAAGGACGCCGCATCGGTCTTCTCCTGGGACGCGTCCGTCCGTCCCGGAGTGAAGGGAACGGTTACATTGTGACCGGCATTCTTCGCCGCCTCCTCGACGGCGGCGCACCCGCCCAGGACGATCAGGTCGGCGAGGGAGACCCTCTTCCCCCCTGGCTCTTTGCCGTTGAACTCCTTCTGGATCTCCTCAAGGGCCTGGAGCACCATCTTCAGCTGGGCCGGCTCGTTCGCCTCCCAGTCCTCCTGCGGCGCAAGACGGATCCTCGCACCGTTCGCTCCGCCGCGCTTGTCGGAGCCCCGGAAGGTGGAGGCCGAGGCCCATGCAGTCGAGACCAGCTCCGAGATCGAAAGCCCCGAGGCGAGGATCTTGGCCTTGAGGGCCGATATATCGGCCGCGTCGATCAGCTCGTGATCGACTTCGGGAACCGGGTCCTGCCAGATCAGCTCCTCCGCCGGGACCTCCGGACCGAGATACCGCGATCGGGGGCCCATGTCGCGGTGGGTCAGCTTGAACCAAGCCCGGGCGAAGGCGTCCGCGAACTCCTCGGGGTTTTCGAGGTAGCGGCGCGCTATCGGCTCGTAGATCGGATCGAAGCGGAGCGATAGGTCCGCCGTGGTCATCATCGGCCGATGCCTCTTCGACGGGTCGTGGGCGTCGACGACCATATCCTCCTCGGCTACGTCCTTCGCCAGCCACTGATGGGCGCCGGCCGGGCTCTTGACCCGCTCCCACTCGTACTTGAAGAGGACCTTCAGATAGCCCATGTCCCATTTGGTCGGGTTCGGCTTCCAGGCACCTTCCAGGCCGCTGCCGATCGCGTCGCCGCCTTTGCCGCTGCGGAAGCTGCTCTTCCAGCCGAGGCCCTGCTCTTCGATGGGAGCGGCCTCGGGCTCAGGCCCCACATGGGTCGCAGGCCCCGCTCCATGGCACTTGCCGAAGGTGTGCCCGCCGGCGACGAGGGCTACGGTCTCTTCGTCGTTCATCGCCATCCGCGCGAAGGTTTCCCGAACGTCACGGCCAGAGGCGACGGGATCCGGGTTGCCGTCCGGGCCTTCAGGGTTCACATAGATCAGGCCCATCTGCACGGCCGCCAGGGGATTTTCCAGATCCCGGTCGCCGGAATAACGGCTCTTGGGCTTGTCGCTGGTGGCAAGCCATTCCTCTTCGGAACCCCAGTAGATCTCCTCTTCCGGCTCCCAGACGTCCTCGCGCCCGCCGCCGAAACCGAAGGTCTTGAATCCCATCGACTCCAGGGCGCAGTTGCCGGCGAGGATCATCAGGTCGGCCCAGGAGATCTTCTTGCCGTATTTCTGCTTGATCGGCCAGAGGAGGCGGCGAGCCTTGTCGAGGTTCACGTTGTCGGGCCAACTGTTGAGGGGCGCCAGGCGTTGAGAGCCGGAACCCGCCCCACCGCGGCCGTCGCCCATGCGGTAGGTGCCTGCGCTGTGCCACGCCATCCGGATGAAGAGGGGCCCGTAGTGACCCCAGTCGGCCGGCCACCAGTCCTGCGAGTCGGTCATAAGCGCATAGAGGTCCCGCTTCAGGGCCGCCAGGTCGAGCTTCTTGAATTCCTCGGCATAGTTGAACGCCTCGCCCATCGGGTTGCTCTTGGCAGAGTGCTGATGGAGAATCCTGAGGTTCAACTGGTTCGGCCACCAGTCTCGGTTCGACGTGCCTCTGCCGGCCATCCGCTGGTGAGCCCCGCCAGCTATAGGGTGCTTGCTATCCTCATTCATAACATATGCTCCTTTCATGATTTGAATCGTTGATCATCGCCGCCATGAATCATCGCCCTTTTCCCTCGCCACATCGTCCGGCCCCCTCAGAGTGGACGACCCGCTCGAGGGTCAGATTCAGGTCTAAGTGGGCTATCGGACAGCCCCGGTCTGTGGTCATCTTCTCTTCGGCCACCAAATAACTCACTCATGCGAATGTCGCGGTTTTTGTTAATCAAAGTACATTAGGGTTGCGGGCCCCGGCATGACGAGGGGGATCTCCGACGGCCAGAGGGCGAGGCAGGGGCTAGATAGAATAGATTTTATACCCAATAACGCCAACAGACCATCCACTGAAGGAGGATAGTCGATATGCCCGACAGATCGACTCAGGGATCAGGGAAGGGGAAGGAAAATAAGCGGAATCGGGACCAGAACTCCAGCGCCTGCGTCTGCCCCCGGTGCGGCTTCGAGATCGAGAGGGCCCCCGGCGTGAACTGCCGTTCGATCAAATGTCCAGAGTGCAGAGTCCCCCTTATGGGCAAGTGATCCCCCATCCTTCCAGCTGCGGTTGACCTCATCCGGGCCGCAGCATCGTCATTGAGGTTCGCCGGGGGTTTCTGATCCCTCGGGCCAGAGGCGTCCACTTTTCTGACGTTCCATCCGGGGCCGTGGAGCTCTGCGGCTGAGCCCCCAGATCAGAACCTGAGGGCCCCCTTCGGACAGGCCTCGACGGACCGGGAGCCCTTGATTCAGGCGAGATTTCCGCCGATCTCGGCCATCTCAAGCTCCATCGGACAGACCTTCCAGCAGGGGCCGCCTATCGAGACGAGGACGACGATGAGTCCTGAGGAGGGGGTCATCTTGAGCAATATATCTCCGGAGATGGGGTCAGCGCCGACGGCCCGGCCACGATCGGGGGTCGGAACGAGCCGATCACTTCAAGAAGTCGGATCCCAGGTCGAGGAGGAGGTGGAGGCAATAGCCGAGGAAGGAGGCGAGGGCTATGAAAAGAGCTTCGCCGGGGGCCGCCTCGAAGCCGAACCGGACGATGGCGAAGGCGAGGAGGGCGTAGACGGCGGCGAAGACCGTAGAGTGGACGACGCCCCGGTGGTCTGGCATCAGGAGCCGGAAGAGGTTCCAGCCGACGACGGCGACGAGAGCCGCAAAAAACCAGGCAAGGGCGAGGTTTAGGATCGGGTACGGGGTGAACGCGAGGGCAAAGCCCAGGTTCTTGAAGGCCGATATCCCGACGGCGACGGCGACGAAGGGCTTGATCACCCTGTGGATGAGGGCCTCGGGATGGTCCATGTCCGGGAGGTCCGAGCCGATGACGTAGAAGACGTAGCCTAGGGCCATCGCCATGAAGGTCGTCTCGATGGGAAACCCCAGGTGGACGTCCAGGACTGCCAGGATGAAGACCGCCGCCGGGTAAGTCAATATCCCCGCCAGGACGTGCTCATCGTAGTTCAGGGCAGCCGCCCCCGACCCAAAAACCGCCCCTCCTCCGATATCTCCGGCCCGAAGATCTCCATCCAACTCGCCCCTTCAGGTCGGAAGCGACGACCGGCGGGGATTTTACCCTTTCCCTTCGCGGGAAAACCGCGAACTCACTTCAGGGGCCACTCGCCTACGGCCGAGTCGACCTCCTCCATCAGCCGGATCGTCTCCTTTAGGGCCGCGATCATCTTCTGGTAGTGGGTCAGGTCGTCGTAGGAGAGCTGCCTTCCCCGCCGGTCCTTCAGCCACTTGTCGCAGACCTGGTAGCCGCCGACCTGGAACTCCCAGACCTCGGGAGGAACGCCCTCGAAGTGCTGGCTCTTGTTGATGTAGACCCGCCCGACCTCCAGGACTGCGCCGTCGCCGTCGCCGTCGCCGCCCTTTGAACCCGACCCAGGCCCGACCTCCCCCGGCGCGAAATATTTGGGGTGGCCCTTCTCCACCCGGTTGTCCCCGACGACGGGATAGCGGGTGGCAGGCCGGGCCAGGATGGAAGACTCCAGGAGGTGGAGGGCCACCAGCTCGCCGCCGAGCTTCACGAGGCTTCGGAACTTCTCGCGGTCAGAGGTCAGGGGCACCCTTGGGAAGTCGATCTTCAGAAACTCGGCGTACCTCTCCCGGTATCTCGGCGAGTGAAAGACGGCGTAGATGTAGTCGAAGACGTCCTCCGGCCCGAAGGTCGCCTCGCGGTCACCCCTCCCGTCGATCCTGCGCCAAATGACCACATTTCCGGATAATTATATACCTCTGCAGAGCCAAAGTTGAGACTGATGGAGAGCATAGAAGAGCTGATGACGAAGCTCCCTCCAAACCTCCAACAGGAGGTCAAGGATTATGCCCGGCACCTGGTGGAGAAAGAGGCAAAGCCGAGACGAAAGAAGCTCAGGCTGACCTGGGCAGGGGGCCTCCGGGAGTTTCGCGACAGGTACACGTCGCTGGAGCTCCAAGAGAAGTCCCTTGGATGGTGGGGCGACTGACCCCACCAGCAGAAACCCGCTTTTGATTGATTGATGCTCTTCAGATCCCAAGGCCCCTAGAGAGCCCCGCCGCTTGTGCGACGGCGACCGCCTCGGCGTACTCTCTCAGGTTTATGGGCCGGGAGAGCTCCGGGAACTGATGGGCCCAATAGCAGGGATGGTACTGGGCCATGACGTTCAGGTACGTCTCCGGCGAGACCTCCTCGGCGAGGAACCGCACCACCTCGGCGGTCCCTGCCAGCCCCTCGGGGAGGACCAGGTGGCGGACGAGAAGACCCCGGACGGCGACCCCGTCCTTGTCGATCTCCAGAGGCCCCACCTGCCGGTGCATCTCTAGGATCGCCGCCTTCATGATCCGGGTGTAGTCGGGGGCGTCGGAGTACTTTTTGGCGGCCGAGTCGGTCCCGTACTTGGCGTCAGGCATGTAGATGTCGAATATCCCGTCAAGGAGCCGGAGGGTCTCGACGGAGTCGTAGCCCCCGGAGTTGTAGACGAGAGGTACGGTGAGGCCCATCTTCACCGCCTCGACGACCGCCTCCAGGATCTGGGGGACGAAGTGGGTGGGGGTGACGAAGTTGACGTTGTGGCATCCGCCGTCCGCAAGGCAGACCATCATCTCGGCGAGCTTCTCGGGCGAGACCTCCCTTCCCTCGCCGAGCTGGCTGATATCGTAGTTCTGGCAATAGACGCAACCAAGGTTGCAGCCGGTCATGAATATCGTCCCCGAGCCGTGTGAGCCGACGAGGGGCGCCTCCTCGCCGAAGTGGGGGGTGAAGCTCGAAACCCGAGCGAAGCGGCCGCTCCGGCAGTACCCCTGCTCGTCCTCCAATCGATTTACTCCACAGGCTCGGGGGCATAGGTCGCAGCTCTCAAGCCTGCCGAGGGCGATCTCGGCCCGCTCCCGCAAGATCTCCGGGGGCATACGGTTGTAGCTCGCCAAGGGCATTCACCTCAAAAGCGGTCTCTTGATGTTAGTTCGTATCTGATCGACATTGCCAGCTGGCTGTTACGAGGAGGATAAATCGGGGAGAGGGCATCACCGGGATGCCCCCTCGGCGGCGCCGATCCTCTCCAGGCCCCCCTTCAGTCGAACTTTATAGCCCTATCATACACGATCTCTGAGTAGGACGGCCCCGTCTTTGTAGACTCTTCCAGATAGCTCCTCCAGGCGATGAAGAGGGGCTGATCCAGCTCTATGCCGTAGGCCCCAACGCCGTAGGGAACCTCGTAGCAGAACGGATCGCCGTTGCAGCTCCTGGCAAACTTGTAGACGTAGAGGTACTTCGCATCGGGGTTGTCGGGGAGGTATTCCTCAGCAGTTCCATTGAAATCCTCGTCGGTAATCGCTTTGACCCCATTGAACAAATCCGCACCGTAGAGGGCGAAGTTCGAGTAAGTAGCCTTTCCCGTAGCTACGTGGTTGACCCCATAGACGATTATGAACTCGTCGATATCGTCGCCCAAAGTGATGGCAGGGTCCCGCAAGAAATCATAGTACTGCGCGAGGTCGGGGAAAGGAGGTGTCGGCGAAGATACCGTTTGGTCGGATGACCAGAGATAGCAGGCATCGTTATCAGGACCCAGGGCATCGACCCCCCTCTGGATGGCATCGCTCCCGAATGGGACGGCTATGCTGGTGGGAAGCTCTGTGGCATTCAGCCCGCTGTATTTGTCGAGGATCGCCATCCTCAGCTCTTCAAGATCGGCCAGGAGGTCGAACTCGGTCGTACCCGTTCCGCGGACTCTCAGCTCCGGATAATCATACGGATCGAGCTCGGCGGTCTCTTTTGGGGTTACGCGGAAGACCTTCGCGGGAGGATCGTTGAGATAGTCCTCGCCGGCTTGAGGATCCTTGTATAGAGCCGGACGAATTACGATGAGGAACAGATCTGAGCTCTCATCCGAACCCATCCTCAGCATGGAAGAGGGAAATACCAGGGTGTTGAATATCTCGCCCGAATACCCTGCCGAGAGGGCAGCGGCCCGGATTCGCTGATCAATGCCTCTGTCGGCCGTAGCGACTATCAGGGTAGTTTGATCGAAAGGATCTCCAGCCGCCCCGTCGGGCGTTCCTTCAGTATTGATGACCAGGTTGTTCACTGTATCGGCCAGATTCGCAAAGATCCATCTGGTCTCATCTCCGTATGTCCTGGACAACAGATAATGATCGTAACTGAAGTATCTGCACTCCGGAGGCGTTCTTCCTACAAAGACGATGGCTTCATCTGGACTGAGAGTCCAAAAGGCGGAAGCGTCCTGAGACATTCCCAGGGCTGCGCTAACTCTAGAAAATAATTCAGGCATCTCAAGGCCAGGCGCGGGTGGAACAAAACATGTCAAATATTTTGTGCTGGGGTTGTTTCCATATGCGGCGGGCAGCACTCCCAGATCGCATAATCTGATCAGATCTAAATACCCTATCCTTCCTTCTTGAACGGTGAACCCATCTTCTTCCAAGGCTTCTTGAAACGCTTTTGCGTCGCCTGTAGTCGCATTCTCTGCAAGACAGGTTCCCATCAGCAAGGCGAATACAAATAAGAGCAGCGTATAACCTCGCATCTACTTAGTCCCTCCACCCTATATATTTCGACCCGATCTATAAAAACTTTCGCAGTGTTGGAGGACGGGATGCGCGCGATCCTGGAGACGATGGCGCCCGAGCTCTCGGAGATGGACGAGGGGACCCGCGATGAGGTGATGAGAGAGATCCGGGCGATTTACGGAAAAGGACGATTCGGTCCTCAAGAGCTTCATCTACGGGCCGGTGGAGGTGGATCTGTAACGGAGCCGATCGAGCCAGAATAGAAAAGATAGGAGGATCAGAGGAACCTGATCCCCTTCGGCATCTCGCCGACGCGCTTCCGGAACGCCTCGGGCCAGTTCTCGGGGTCCAGCCCCTTCTGGCCGAGGAAAGCGCTCGCCCACCGCTCCAGGCCGACGCCGGAGCAGCCGCTCCATAGCGGGTCGTTGGACTGGGCCTTGACGTTGAAGCCCCGGGGGTACTTGTCGCCATTTATGCTCAAATTCTGAAACTCTATCCAGTCGCCGCTGTAGGGGAGGACCGCCTCGTAGTCGACGGTCCCGGCCCCGGTCATCTCCGCTAGGCCCGTCTTCCCCTCCTGGGCCATGAACCAGGGGGTCACCCAGGCCATCCTCCACCGGAGCTCTAAGATCTCCTCGAAGATCCTCTTGTAGCAGTCTTTGAGCTTCTCCGCCTCTTCCTTCACCTGATCCTGGGACCCCATCCAGACGAGCTCGATCCGATGGAACTCGTCGACCCTCTCGATCCCGTGGATCCCGCCGCTCTCGTACCGGTGGCTCGTCCCCGACCGGTCGAAGATCCTTATCGGCAGGTCCCCGTTAGGAAGCGTCCTCCCCTGGAAGAAGACCCAGGAGGGGGGACACTGGGCGTAGCACATCCCGCCGATGGGGTTATCGATCTTCTCCTTGACTAGCTCGACGGGAACCTCGCGGGTCACCTTGTAGTGGTCGATCACCTCGGCCCAGAACTCGGGGTCCCTCGTCTTGGGGGGGCAGACGTAGTAGATCTCCGGGTAGACCCCCAGGGCGTGGCCGCTCTTCTTCCAGACGTCCCAGGTGACGAGCTTCGGAAAGATCATCTCTCGGTAGCCTAAAGGCTCAATGATCTCCTCGAGGACGATCCTCTCGAAGGTCCTGAAGAGGTGGGTCCCCTCGGGGCCGTAGATCCACTGGCCCCGGCTTGCGCCGTGCTTGATCCAGCCTCGGCCGACCATCTCCTCGGTGGGGTTTCCGTCGAACTTCGGCGGCCGTTCGGGGCTCTCCCAGAGGAGCTCCCAGTGCTCGGCCTTTCCGCCGTACCCCTCGGCTGCGAGCTTCTCGTCGAGGAGGCTGACGATCCTGTCGGGGACCTGGTTTTTAATGTCCGACTCGTCGACGTCCAAAGAGAGAATCAACCACCCGCCATCGTGCTTCATCTCTTTGACGTGGGGGATCTTGTGGTCGATGGACCGATTGGATGCGACCTCGATCTCGTACTTCGAGATCTCGATGCCTCTGACCCCGACCCTGTACTTCTTGCCGAGAAGATCAGCCAGAGGCCTTCGGAGCCTCAGGACGGCGTCGTGAGCCCTCACGTAACGGTCGCTCTCGATGACCACGGATATGTCTGTATTGCCAAGCTTCCAGCTTTTGACCTCAGCCCCCTTCCCGTCGGCTGCCCCCTTCTTCAGAAGGTCGGCAGCCCCGGCGAAGAAATCCCCGAGCTCCGTCTCGGCGGCGCCGGCGTCGGCGCTCAGCCTGAAGCTCGCCTCCAGATGAAACTTCACTTCCCCACCTCTTTCTCCAGCAGATCTAAAGCGATCTTCATGTTCATCATCAGGTCATCGGCGGTCCCGAGGATCGTCCCCGCCCTCTCGGCGGAGAACTCCACCTCGAACGTTTCTTCCCCCACCAGGACCCTCATCCCCGGCAGGTTGTCGGGATGGAGGGACGAAGCCGCCGCCGCCGCCCCCTCCCCCTCAAACTTCAGCCTCGCCCGGATCATCTCTTCCGCCCTTCCGAGAGCTGCCGGCCTACCACCCCATCTACGGCAGCTATGAACTCCTCCTCCGACCCGAGGGGGATCGAGGCGCCGCTGGCGACGCTGTGGCCGCCGCCGTTTCCGCCCACCTTCTCCGCCGCCCCCTTCAGGGCGACGGATAGGTCGAGGCCGCAGAATACCAGGAGCCGATTCCCCCGGGCCGAGACCTTTACGATCCCCTCGGACCTGTTAAGGACTATCATAGGCCTGTCGGCGTAGAGGTACCTGACCAAAAGGCCGCAGACGACCCCCGCAGCGTCCATCTCGTTGAGGACGACGTACCGGAGGTTCTCCGTCTCGCGCAGCCGCTCCTGGACTAGGCGTACCTCCTTTAAGATCCGGGCCCTGTAATCCCGGTCGATCTTTCTCCCCTCGCTGAGGAGGGCCCTATCCCTCATGCAGAGGGTGAGGGCGAGGCCCGTCTCCTTCATCTTGCCGCAGGAGTTGAGGATCCACATCATCTCGAAGGCGTTCTCGACGACCTCCCTCTTCAGCCTTATCGTCTCACCGACGACGGAGTCGGCGGCAGTGCTCCCCTGGAGGAGGAGCTTCAGGATGAGGGCCGTCGAGAGGCGGGAGAGGTCCTTTCTGCCGATGCTCGGAAGCTCGCCAGATACTCCGATCTCATCGAGGAAGGCCGCCGCCCTGGCGGGATCGCCGGTTATCTCGAGGAGGGGGTCGAGGGACCCGGCCAAGACCGTCCCCAGGGGGCCGTCGTCCATCTTGAGGCCGGGGGCCACCTCCACCACCCCCGAGGCCGCCGCCTCCTCCAGGATCGTCCTGTTAGCCCCGATCATCATCTGCCGGTCGCCTAGGGCCCCCACCAGGGCGAGGCCCGCGAGGTCGACGTTATCTCCCATCTCCCGGACGACGGTGTAGACCGTCCCCGAGCCGCTCATCTCGAAGGCGCCGTCCACCCCCCCCAGATGAGGGTTGACGTGGACGCAAGCTAGGTTTCCCACCGGAACGTGGTGGTCGAAGACGAAGACCTCCCCCTCGATCTTGGATATAAGGTGGGGCTTTCCGCTCCCCATGTCGCAGAAGACCACCGGCGGCTCGATGGAGTCGACTACCGAATGGTCGAGCCTGCTGACCAGGGTGGCATGAAAGGGTATATTCGCCCTCATGAGGGCGGTGCAGATCAGGCCCGCAGAGGTTATCCCGTCGGCATCGTTGTGGGATATGACCCTGACGTTCTCACACTTCAAGAGGGAGCTGGCGGCGGGCTTCGCCAGCTTCTCCAGCCTCTTCATGTGATGAGCATCTCAGCGGTCTCGGGCCTGTACTGCCAGTTCTCTGGCAGCCTTCCGGTGCTGCGATAGTACTTTGCAAGACGGCGGATCTTGTTCTCGGTGAGCTGGAGCCACCTTCTGTTGTGAAGATCTTTCTTGTTGCTGTCCAGGTGCTTTCTCATGCCGATCGCCTTCCGCATGAGGTTAGCGAGGTCCTCGGGGATCTCCTGCACCTCGGCGTTCTCCCTGAGATACCTGGTGAGCTTCGTCCCCAGGATCGGCTTTGAGCTGGGGACCCCATACTGGTCCCGGAGGGTGAGCCCGATCATGGTCGGGGCGACGCCGTTTCCGTGGAGCCTGAGGACGTGCTTTCCCAGCTCCTCCTTGTTCATGTCGCACCACTCGGGCGGAGTTGATCGAAAAGGCGGCCTCGACCTCGAGGAACCCTTTCTTCTGGTGTGCATTCTGGCCATATCGAATCCTCATTATAATCCTAAGTCAGATGAAGGCGAAGGTAACCACTCCAACCTACCATGCGATAAATAGCTTGCGGCCTTGGGCGGAGGCCGCCCTTTGGGAGCGGAACCGACCGCCCCTGAAGGATCAGGCCCTCGTCGCCGGAGTTTCTCGATCAGAGGGACCGGCTCTCCTTATATAGACATGCCGTCCATCTCCTTTCATGCTCCCACCCTTCATGGACCCGTTCTTCTACCTCCTGGGAAAGGCGGTATTCATCGTCGCCGCAGGCGTCCTCGCCGCCGCCCTCTTCGGCGCCGCCCTGATAGCCTACTCCTTCAAGACCGGCCACTTCTTCATGGCCAGGATCATGCTCATCTCCGTCTCCCTCCTCGAGAGCCTGATCAAGAGCATCTTCAGAACCTTCCGGGCCGACGACGCAATCGTCGACGATGTGGGGGTGAGGCTCCGAAACTACATCAACGCCGAGAAGTTCGAGGCGGTCCCCATGGATGAGAGGGCGATATTCATCCCCCAGTGCCTCCGATCCGTCGACTGCCCCGCCAAGCTCACCCCCGAGGGCTTGCGCTGCGTCAACTGCGGCAGGTGCGAGGTCGGCCCCGCCAAGGCCTTCGCCGAAGATCTCGGCTACAGGTTCTTCCTCGCCCCCGGATCCAGCGTCATAAAGAGGATGATCAAGAAGTACCGGCCCCGGGCCATCGTCGGCGTCGGATGCTCCATGGAGATCAAGGAGGGGCTCGAACTCTGTCAGGGCCACGACATCCCGGCGATCGGCGTCCCCCTTCTGACGAACGGCTGCGTCTCGACGACCCTCGACTGGGACCGGTTCTACGAGGTCATCTCCGGCCGGGGGACCGTCCCCGAGGACGGAGATGAGGAGCTGACGATCGGGATCTGCGGCCGGAGCAGAACCTGATCGGCGAGGCCAAATCCGCGGTATGGCGCCCCGGATTTCTGCCTGCCCCCTGCAGAGATACGGCTTTAGCTCCCGAGGAGACCACTTCCCAACTTCAGGAGCCTGATGCCGCAGGTTCCGCCGCCGCCGTCGGCTCCGCCCCCGCCCTCTCCTCCAGGGCGGCTATCACATCGCCGAGCCGTTCTATCCTTTGGCCGTACCCGGACCAGTTCCCGGCCCGGAGCTCCTCCTGGGCGGATCGGTATAGGGACCCAGCCTCGCCGATCAGCTCGGCGGTGCTGAGATCATCCCTCATCTCAGAGATCAAAACCACGGCTCCGCTCTGGGGAGCGACCTCGCCCACCAGCCCGAATATCGCCGCCAGGGCCTCCTCCAGGGTCTCCGCCATCACCACCCGGCTGCCGTAGGCGACGATCACCCGTTTCAGCTCCGGAAGCTCGCTGTTCTCGGCCTTGAGAAAGAGAGGCTCGACGTAAAGGAGGCTCTCCTCGAGGGGGATGACGAGGAGGTTTCCCCTCATGACGCTGGACCCCTTCTGGCTCCAGAGGGTGATCTGCTGGGAGATGGCGGTGTCCTGGTCGATCCTCGCCTCGATCTGGATTGGGCCGTATATCAGCTGGTCTTTGGGGAACTTGAAGACGACTATCTCGCCGTAATTCGGCTCGTCGGACTTCGCGCACATCCAGGAGATCATGTTGTTCTTGGAGCGAGGGGTGAAGGGCAAAATCAGCATGAACTCCTCCCCTCCCTCGGCGCCGGGGTCCTTCATGATGACGTAGTAGGGCTCGACGGGCTGGCGCGTCCCCTGGTAGACCTCCATCGGGATCTCCCAGGCGTCCTCCCGGTTGTAGAAGACCTGGGGGTCTTTCATGTGGTAGTCCCTGTAGATCCGGGCCTGGACCCCGAAGAGGTCGACGGGGTACCTGAGATGGGACCGCAGCTCCTCGGGCATCGAGCTGATGGGCTGGAAGAGCTCCGGGAAGATCTCCCGGTAGGCCCGGACCAGGGGCTCCTCCTCGACTACGTAGTACCGGACCGTCCCGTTGTAGGCGTCGATGACGACCTTCACCGAGTTTCGTATGTAGTTGAACTCCCCCGAGGGCTCCGAGTAGGGGTAGCCGTCGGTGAGGGTGTAGGCGTCGACGATCCAGAAGAGCCGTCCATCGGCGAAGACGGGGTAGGGGTCCTGGTCGAAGGCAAGGAAGGGGGCGACGGCACCGGACCGGTCGAGAACGCTTCTTCTGATCATCACTCTGCTCTCAGAGGTGATGTCGTCGCTGAGGAGGATCTTGAGGCTTGCGAGCCGATAGGCGAAGAGGAGCCTCATCATGGGATCGAGCTCGATGCCTCCAGCCCCCTGGTATTCGGCGTAGACGTTCTCGTCTCCCCGGGGATAATCGAACTCCCCGAGCTTCGTCTTCACGATTACGTACTCCTTCTCTCCCTCGCCGTAGTAGATCTCCGGCCTGCCCATCTCCCCCAGGACCGATTCGGGGGGGATGTTCTTGACGAAGAACTCTGGGAGACCCTCTGGCGTCACCAGGTTTGATGGGCTCATGCAGATCCCGTAGCCGTGGGTGTAGAAGAGGTGGAGGTTCTGCCAGGTCTTGGCCTGATCGGGGAGGTCCACCTGGGAGAGCTCCCTCGCCGAGAGCATCACCTGCCTCGTTCTGCCGTCGATCTCGTAGCGATCGACGTCGACGTCGAAGAACTCGTAGTACAGCCGAATCTCCTGGAGCTGCTTGTAGGTGCTGAGGAGGGGACGCCAGTCCCAGAGCCGTACATTCTCAACCGTCTCCCAGTTGGCCTTCAGTTCCTCGGCGGTCAGGTTGTAGGAGACGGGGAACGGCCTCTCCTCCACCCGATCCAGTCCATAGGCGCGGAGGGTGGCGTCGATGTTTGCGGCGATGAAGGGCGCCTCCATCACGATCTCGTTGGGGGCGACCCGGTACTGCTGGACCGCTGCCGGATAGATCAGCCCCAGGAGGGCGATGCCGACGACGACCGCCCCGACGATCGGCAATATCCGCCTTGGCCTCCTCCCGGCGGCGACGGCGAAGAGGAGGAGGGCGACGAGAACCGCAGCAACTGCGTATAGGTGGAGGAAGGGAAGGCGAGCGTGGACGTCGGAGTACCCCGCGCCGTAGACGACCCCGCCGGCGGAGCAGAGGAGGTCGTACCGGTCGAGGAGGAATCGGGCGGCTAAGAGGAGGGCTGCAGCCCCGAGGAGGCCGCTGCAATGGGCGACGGCCCTGGCTGGGATCGAACGGGCGATCTCCGCGTAACCCCTCAGCTCCGAGCCGGATATGATCCGGTCGGCCTGGAGGAAGACGTAGATACCGGCGGTGATGGCGAGGTTGATGAGGACGACGAAGAGGGCGGCATCCCAGAGGGACCGGAGGAGAGGGAGGGTGAAGACGTAGAACCCGACCTCCTTTCCGAATAGAGGGTCCGTCGCCCCGAAGGGCTGGGCGTTCATGGCCAACAGAACCGTCTCCCAGCCAGCCTGAGCCGCAAGGCCGAAGAGGATCGATGCGGGGACCACAAACCATGACAGATATCGGGGCCGATCGCCGATCAGCCTCGTGTTCGCGAGGCTAACCGCCCCAAAGGCGAGGGCAGATGCCGCAAAGATGGAAATCTTCGCGGCCATGATCGTCCCGAAGACGGTGGAGTAGCCGAGGGACGCAAACCACCTCCATTCGGTGATCAGATAAGCCACGTGGCCTGAAAATATCAGAAGAAGGGCCAGGGCAGCCAGAGCCCACCGTGAACCCCTCATAAAGCCCCCCAAAAATCGAGCAGCATGGGGCAGGCCACCCAACCGACGGTCCTAAAACGATCCCGCAAAGCCGCCGTGATGGACATATTCGAAGACCGGCGGGTCTCGATATATATCTTTCGTAAACCTTCCGCCCCTGGGAGGGGCGTGGGAGGCAGGAGGGAGATGGTGCCCCGCTCGGGGGGTGTGGTGAAGGGCAGCAAGGGCTCCTGGAGCCAAGGTGCCAAAGGGTGTGCCGGAGAGCAGTCAACGAAAAATTTTAAAAGAGGGCCGATCACTCGATGGAGATGGCCTCAGAGGGGCAGGCCTCGACGCACGTGCCGCACTCTGTGCACTTGTCGGCGTTGACCACTGCTATTTCTTCGTCGTCCAGGGCAATGGCGTTTTCCGGACACTCCTCGACACAGGTTCCGCAACTTACACACTCTTCTCTGTTGACTACTGCCGGCATTACAAATTCCTCCAAAGTCGCCAAAGTAGGCAAATTTACAGTCCGGGATATACGATATATAACTTTCGTTAGGGGGGGCGGAGGCCGAAAAAGAAGATAGATGTGCTCCCCCGGAGGGGTCAGCTCAGGTCTGAGTACCTGTTCCTGTCCTTCAGCTCCTGCTTCTTCGCCTCGTTCCATCCGCTCACCGACTGGAGGTAGCCGGTGACCCGAGATAGGTACTCCAGATGGTCGGAGCCGCACCGCGGGCAACTATCCTTCAGGCCCGGAGATACGCAGAAGCAGCTGAGACAGACGGTCATGTCCCTGGTGAAGGCGAAGTATCCTATCTGGGTGCTCCTCGCCAGGTTCATGGCGAAGTCCATCAGCCCCTCGGGGTCGGGAGCCGACTCCCCCAGGAAGATGTGGAATATGTTCCCTCCGTCGACGATCGGGAAGAAGATGTGCTCGAGCTTCGCCCTCTCGAAGATGGAGACGTCCAGGGATGGCGGGACGTGGGTCCCGTTGGTATAGTAGACGGGGAGGTCGCGGGTCGTATGGACCCTCTTCATGGCGGCATCGATGTCGCCCTTGACGACCCTGGTGGCGCAGTCCCGGAACTCCTCGGAGAGGAGGTCTGAGACCGCAAACCTCTGGACGACCGTCTCCGCCGGGGTCCTCGCCAAGGCGATCGTCATCCCGTGGCGGCGGCTGAGCTCCTTCGCGTAGATCTCCATCTCCGTCATCGCCCTCACCGCCAGCTTCCAGGCCTCCTTCGACTCGTGCATCTGAGACCCGGTATGGAACTGGACCATCTCGTTCACCCCCACAACCCCGATGGTGTAGACGAGGCTCTCCAGGTCGACGGCCACCGTCCCCTTCTTTCCCGTTCGGGGGTCTTTCGGCCTCTGGGTTGCGAAGGGCATCCTCCGGTTCTTGATCACCTGGTTCATCCAGTCCCGCTTCACCTTGAAGATCTCTACGGCGGTGTCCATCAGCCCGCGGAGGTACTCGAAGAGGAGGTCATCATCCCCCCGGGCGAGGTAGGCGGCCCGGGGACAGTTGAGGGAGACTACCTGCCAGGAGCCCATGGAGAAGTGCATCCCGTCCCTGAAGTAGAGCTTATCCTCGAAGGCGGCGTCGCTCTCGAAGGTGGCGGCGAACTGGTAGGCGCAGCACTGGTAGCAGCTTATCCCCTTCCCGGCCCCCCTGTATGCCGGAAGCTGGTTGTCATAGTAGGGGGTGCCGAACTTGGAGGCGAGATGGAAGGTCAAGAGGTAGAGGTCCCGGTACGTCGGAACGTCGGGGTGGGCGGCGTTGAACTCATCGTCCTCTTCCATGAAATCCGGCTCGATGGAGATCTCGGGCTTGGGGAAGTTGAAGGGCTTGCCCCAGTAGTCCCCCTCCAGCATCACCTCCATTAGGGCCTTGAAGCCGAGGCGGACCTCCTTCTCGAACTCGCCATAGGTCCTGAGGGGTGCGCCGTCGCCGTCCCAGACCTTCCCTTTGTAGACGACGGGCTTGTCCCGCCAGAGCTTCGGTACCCCGGGGCTGAGCTGGACGGAGGAGAAGACGACCTGGCCGCCCCGGGCGACCATCATCTGGGTCATCTCGTAGACGAACATCTGCATCAGCTGGCAGATCTCCTCGTAATCGAGCCCTTCGAGGTACGGGGCGAGGAAGGTGAGGAAGTTGTAGAAACCCTGCCCTCCGGCGAAGTTCGTCTGAGCTGAGGCGAGGGCCTTTACGGCGTGGAGCATGGCCACCTCCGGCTTCTTGGCCGGCCCCGCCACGGACGCCTTCGTCCCCGAGCCGTCGGGCATGAGGCCGTAATAGAAGAAGTAGCGAAGGTCCCAGTCCTGGCAGAAGGGGCGGGTCCCGAAGTACTCCAGGTCGTGGATGTGGAGGTCGCCGGCGAGGTGATGGTCCGATAGGTACGGCGGGATCAGGAGGAGGTACTGCTCCTTCGAGATCTTGTCCGCCTTCTTCTTGTGGCTCGTCTCGGCGTTCTCCTGGAGGTTTGCGTTCTCGTGGGCCTCGAAACCCGAGCCGACGTCGATCAGGTGGGCGTCGTAGACGGGGGTCCCGACCCTGGTGCAGATGTTTCTCCACTCCAGGTGGTGCCTTTCGAGGAGGATGACGTTGACGATCTCCCTCACCAGGGGGCCGGAGAGAAACTTGACGTCCATCCACCGGATCCGCCGCTCCACCTCCCGGGCTATCTCCGCCGCCTCCTCCTCGGAGATGCCGGGGATCCGATAGAACTGCTCCGAGAGCTTCGTCTCCCGCAGGAGCTGTTTCACCACCGCCTCCCTGTTCCACCTCATCAGGTGGCCGTCGGTGGTCCTGACCATCGGCATCTCCGATAGGGAGACGCCCTCCAGCGTTATCTGCTGCGTTTTATATCCGTTAACCCTCCGGCTCAAAGACTTATACCCCCGATGAGATGCGACAGAAGGCGCTAAGAATATGTACCCCCTGATGACGCGATCCTCAACCATTCCTGTAAGGGCCCTAAATTTATAATCCCTTCGGCCGATATCGCCTAAAATTATAATTTAAGTTGGCCCAAAACCAGATCCCCTCGCCGGGGGGGCATTCGTAACTCTTCATTGATATTTAAAGCCCCGGAAAAAGGCCGAATATTTGAGGTACCGACGAATAAAAACCGATTAATTCGGGCGGATGCCCCCCCGCGAATTATGATCAGCAGGCCGTTTTCGGTTATCCGACCTCTCCGCCGATCGCGAATGCTGGAATGCCCATCTTCCAATATTTTTGATTACAATGCCCCTCTGGACCCCATTATTGTCCATCTCCGCCGCCCCCGAGCTTCTCGGCGTACTCGGCGAGGACGGCGTAGAACTTCTCCGCCCTCCGGTGATAAGCCTCCTTCTTGATCGCCCCGGAGTCGTCGAAGAGCTCCTGGACCCGGGGGAAGTACAGCACCTCTCCCGTCGGGAGCATGTGGAAGCGGACGCAGGTCGCGACCAGATGCTCGATCATCCGGGCGCCGCCGAAGACCCCGGAGGATACGCCGCAGATCCCGACGGGCTTTCTGAAGTACTCCTCGTAGAGGAGGTCGAGCATCATCTTCAGCTCGCCGGGGCAGCCGTGGTTGTACTCCGGGGAGACGATGACGATCCCGTCGGCCCGGAGGATCCGCCCCTTCAGCCGAGCCGCCGCCTCCGAGGTTTTGGTGTCATCCGTCGCCGGGAGCCGATAGTCGCGGACGTCGACGATCTCGCTCTCAAGGCCGAACTCGGCGGCCTTCGCCAGCATGAACCGGGCGACCTTCTCGGACTCGCGCCCCTCCCGGGCGGTCCCGAGGATGATGGGGATGTACATGGGCATCTATTTCTTGGTCAAGATATGAATATCCTTGTCTCTCGTCTCGACCCGGAAGGCCTGCCCCAGCAGTCGGCCGCCCGGCAGACGCGGAAAGGAGGATCCCAAAATGACGGAAAGAACTCGCGGAAGGGTGGAGCACATAAACCCCGAGGGGCTCACAAAAAATCCGGCCTTCTCCCAGGCCGTCGTGGTGACCGGCCCGGCGAAGACGATTTATGTCGGAGGTCAGGACGCCGTCGACGGATCGGGGAATATAGTCGGAGAGGGCGACATCGGCCGCCAGACCGAACAGGTCCTGAAAAACATCCAGACGGCGCTCGCGGCCGCAGGCGGAGACCTCGGGGACGTCGTCAAGTGGAACGTTTACGTGGTCGAGGGCCAGCCCCTCCAGGCGGGCTTCGAGGCGTTCATGAGAGCGTGGGGCCGCCGGCCCAACCCGCCGGCGATCACCGCCGCCTTCGTCAGCGGGCTCGCCCGCCCGGAGTTTCTGGTGGAGATCGACGCGGTAGCCGTGCTGCCAAAATAGAGAGAACTAGAGCAGATCACACCGCTCTTGTGAAGTAGCTTTCTTGGTGGGTGGACGACCGAGTTTCCGATCACCCCTCCCGCCCCTTCCTCGCAAACTCCTTCGCGTAGTACGTCAGGATCATGTCAGCCCCGGCCCGCTTGATGGAGGTCAGCGCCTCCATCATCGCCCGCTCCCCATCGAGCCAGCCCCGCTCCGCCGCCGCCATGATCATCGAGTACTCGCCGGAGACCTGGTAGGCGGCCGTCGGCATCCCGAACTCGTCTTTGACCATCCGGAGGATGTCGAGATAGGGCATCGCCGGCTTCACCATCACCATATCCGCCCCCTCCTCGATGTCGAGGCGGACCTCCCATAGTGCCTCTAAAGCGTTGGCGGGGTCCATCTGGTAGCCGGACCGGTCGCCGAAGGCGTACCCCGACTCCGCCGCTTCCCGGAAGGGGCCGTAGAAGGAGGAGGCGTACTTGGCGGCGTAACTGAGGATGGGGGTGGCGCCGAAGCCCTCTTCGTCCAGGGCTCCGCGGATCGCGGCCACCATGTGGTCCATCATCCCGCTGGGGGCGACGACGTCCGCCCCCGCCCTCGCCTGGGAGACGGCCGTCTTGCCGAGCAGCGGGAGGGTCTCGTCGTTTGCCACCTCCTGGTTTTTGATGACGCCGCAGTGGCCGTGGCTGGTGTACTCGCAGAGGCAGAGGTCGGCGATGACGACGACCTTCGAGGTCGTCTCCTTGATCCGCTCGATGGCCTGCTGGACGACCCCCGCGAGGTCCCAGGCGCCGGAGCCGACCTCGTCTTTTTTATCTGGCAGGCCGAAGAGGATCACCGCAGGAACCCCCAGCTCCTCCAGACCCTCGACCTCTCTCGCCAGGCTCTCGATGCTATGCCTGAACTGCCCCGGCATCGACTCGATCCTCATCGGCGCATCCAGCCGCTCGTCCACGAAGAGGGGCATGATCAGATCGTCCGTCGAGACCCTCGTCTCGGCGACCATCCTCGAGAGCCCCGGTTTACGAAGCCTGCGCATCCTTCTCATCATCATCAGCCTCCAGCCCAAATAGCTCTTCGACGAACCTCAGACAGTCGTCGTCTCCCCGCTCCGCCGCCTTCCTCAGGACCTTCGTCGGCTCAGCGAAGATCTTGTTGACGATGGAGTGGCTCATGTCCATCAGGACCCGCTCCTCGATCTCCCCCAGGGTGTGGCGGGCGCCGAGCTTGTTCATCGCCCTCATGCACTCCTGGGCCTTGATCTCCTCGGCGACGAAGTAGATCCTGCCCAAAAGCTCCTCCGCCCTCCTCCTCTTGTACTTCGCCTTGAGGAATCCCAGCTCCTCGGCGATGATCGCCTCGGCCCGGGCCATCTCCGCCATCCGGAGCCTCATATTCTCGGCGCTGATCTCCCGGAGGGCGTCGATGTTGCGGAGCTCGACGCCGGGGATCTCGCCGACGTCCTCATCGATGTCCCGGGGGTTTGCGATGTCGATCATCAGGAGGGTCCCCTTCGTCCTCCGGGCCATCACCTCCTCCAGGTCGTCTCGCCTCAGGATGTAATGGGGGGCGGAGGTGGCGCTGATGACGAGGTCGGAGGTCCTGATCATCTCCTTCATCTCATCGAAGGGGACGGCCTCGACGCCGAGGCTCGCGGCCAGGGCGAGGGCCCGGCCGAAGGTCCTGTTGGTGACCCGAAGATCGCCGATATTCTTGGAGAGGAGGGCCTTCGAGATGAGGGCCCCGGTATCCCCCGCCCCGATCACCAGGACGCTCCTTCCCGCGAGGCTCCCCAGGATCTCCTCGGCGAGGTCGACGGCAGCCGAGCCGACGGAGATCGACCGCTCGTTGATCCTCGTCTCTCGACGGACCCTCTTTCCTACGGAGATCGCCTTCTTGAAGGCGACGTCCAGAGTCCATCCGGTGGTCCCCGCCGCCTTGGCCATATTGTAGAGCTCCTTCATCTGGCCGAGGATCTGGTCCTCGCCAATGATCATCGACTCAAGCCCCGAGGCGAGGCGGAGCAGGTGGCTGAGCGACTCATCGTGGTCGTGAAAATCGATGATCCGAGACGATATCCTCGCCTTCTTCGCGAGCTCGAAGAGGACCTTCTCCCCCCGGGGGGATACGACGTAGATCTCGACCCGGTTGCAGGTCTTGAGGACGGCGCACTCCTCCACTAGGCTGTGGGAGGAGATCCATTTGAGGAGGGCTTCCAGGTCGCCGTGCCAGGCCCGCTCAATCTCGTCGATATTGGCCTTCCGGTGGGTCACCAGCATCGAGGCTATCTCGCTCATCGAGGGGGAGATGTTCTCCGGCCCTCTTATAGCCCTTTTCGTAGGACTCCGAGAGGAGCCGCCAGACCTCGCGATCGGAGATGATCTCCCAGAGGATCCGGCGCCGCTCCGCCTGGTCGGCGACCCGCTCCTTCAGAACCCCTCTCATCTCCCCCAGGAGGAGGGCCATCTCGCCATACCCCTCGTCCATGACCTCCTCGATCGCCCATCGGAGCCGCCTTGCTAGGGCGGGGCTCTCCCCAAAGGTAGATATGGCGACGACGATGGGACCTCTCCTGACGACGGAAGGGACGATCACCTCCCCGACGCCGTCGACCCGGTTCACCAGGATTCCCGCAGCCCTCGCCATCTCTTCGAGCCGACGGTTCAGCTCTCGATCGCTGGTGGCGGGGACGGCGATGAAGGCGCCCCGGAGGAGGTCGGCCCCGCCCCTCCGGAGGTCCACCTCCACCAGCTCCACCTCCCCCGCCGCCGCCATCCTCCGGATCCCGGGGGTGAAGTCGAGGCTTCCGACCGTCACCCTGGCATGCTCTGAGAAGAGCCGCGCCTTCCTCTCGCCGACGGCACCCCCGCCGAAGATGACGACCTTTCGGCCGGACAGATCCAGGAGGAGGGGGAGGTGATCCATCAGATCCGAGCCCCCGTCTTCTTGAACTCCCTCTCGCTGAAGAGGACCTGGTATTCAGAGATCCCGACCTTCCGGGAGATCTCGGCGGCGACCTTCCGGCAGTCCTCCCTCGACTGAGAGTGGACGACGGTGTAGAGGTTGTAGGGCCACTCCGGCCTTTCGGGCCGCTCGTAGCAGTGGGTGACCTCATCGAAGGTGGCCATGATCCCGCCGACCCGCTCCATCTCTTCCATAGGGACCCGCCAGACGATCATGGCGTTGGCGACTATCCCCAGGGCCCTGTGGCCTATCGTCGCCGAGAACCTCCGGATCACCTCCAATCCGAGGAGGGCCGCTAGCCTCTCCAGGACCGCCTCCTCGCCGAGGGATAGCTTCTCTCCCAGGGCTTCGTAGGGCCGGGGTGAGATAGTTATCCCCTCCTGGGCCACCCTTATGAGGGCGAGGTCCAGATCGTCGATATCCTCCGACGTCCCATCATCTCCCATCAATTCTGTCGATCATCCCTGATCACCTCTGCCTCCAGCCGTCGGGATCCTGGAAGGGGTACCGGTCCATCCCCCTCGTCGAGACCTGCTTGGGGTCAGACCCCGGATTTCCGGAGACCGGATGGTCGCTCCAATAGTTTCCGCCCACCACGGGGCCCGCGTCCCAGGAGTTCTCGCCGTTATCGACGGCGTTCTGGGGGAGCATGGGATAGCCGTTATCGATGAAGTTGTTGTGGTAGACGAGACAGCCACCGCAGTCGATCAGCCCCACCCCCCCGAGGCCGTTCTGGACGAAGGTGTTTCCAACGACCTTCCCGTCCCGGGAGAAGCTCATCCTGAGGCCGTAGCGGCCGTTCCCGCTCAGGTTGTTCCCCTCGACCTTCGAGCCCGTCACCGCCTGGAGGAAGACCCCTTCCCCGTTCTCGGCTGCCAGGCAACCCGCCACCGTCGCCCCCGAGAGCTGCTGGAGGGAGAGGCCTGCCTCCTGGTTTTTCGATAGGTTATTTCGGATCGCCATCGTCCCGTCGGAGCCGGAGACGCTGATCCCCCTCAGGTTTGCCGAGGCGGAGTTTGTGTTCAGGACAGACTTCGGGGACCGTATCAGCCTGATCCCATCATCGGAGTTCCTCCTCGCCTCTGACTGGAGGACCGTAGAGGAAGTACAGTTGACGAGGGCTATCCCCACCGCCCCCTCGGAGGCGTCAAGCCCCCTCAACGCCACCCCCGTCGAGTCCTGAACCTTGAAGCCCGCATCCGAAGAGCTCCAGGCCGCCGATCCCAAGATGACGTCGCCTTCGCCACCCTGGACCAGAAACCCGATGGTGCATTCCTCGGCCCTGCAGCCCACCACCTCGCATCCGGCCGTCCATAGCATTCGGACCCCGGCCTCGTTCCTGGCGAGGGCGAGATCTCGGACGCCGCAGCCGGAGGAGTTGACGATGAGGGCTCCGACGGTGTTGTTGGATAAGGCCAGCCCCTCCGCGGTGACGTTTTTACACCCCACTAGGGCGAAGAAGCCCCAGTCTCCAGAGACGTAACGATCCCTCCCGTCAATTATGTAGCAGAAGGGCCGACCGTCGACGGTGTTGGTGGAGTCGGCGTCCTGGCGGAAGGGGCCGTCGTCGGTGACCGATGCGTCCTCTCGATCGACCCTTAGGGCTCGGAGGTTCTGATTCATCTGGTTTCCCCGGAGGAGGTTCAACCCCGATCCGAGGATGGAGAGGCCCAGCCCGTTCAAAAGGAACTGGTTATCCTCGAGGGTGTTGGCGGCAGAGCCGGACTGTAAAATCAGCCCCTCCCCATTCTCCTGGAGGAGGTTTCCGGCGAGGTTGTTGTACTTAGACCCCTCCAGGAGAACGGCGATCTCGTTCTCCAACAGGCGGTTATTCTCGATCTGGCCGGCCGTCGAGGCGTTCATCCTGATCCCCGTTCTGCATCCCCGGACCGAATTGTTGGCGATCAGGCTCTTGCCAGAGGTGTGGAGGAGGACCCCCACATTGCTGGCCTCCGATACGATGTTCTCTCGGATCTCGTTCGCCTCTGACCTCATGACGACGATCCCCCTCTCCGGAGATGAGATCTCGTTTCCCTCGACCCTGATATCCTCGGAGTCGGAGATCTCGATACCGGTTCTGGATAGGAGGAGGGATCCTGAGACGGTGCACCCGCTGGAGTTGGCGATCACTGCCCCGGCTCCGCCCGAGATGTTGCAGTTGGAGATGGAGGAACTCCGGGAACCCGCCATCTCGACCCCGACGTCGGAGCTTATGCGAGAGTCTCTGATGGCGTCGTCGAAACCTCCCTGGAGCCTGACGCCGACGGCGCACTCCTCGATCGAAGTTCCTGCGATCAGGTTGTTGGAAGAGGATGAAAGGATCCCCGTCGAGAAGTCTCGGATGGTACAGCCTTCTAGGGTGGTTTGGGGGGATTTCAGCTCCACCGCGACGCCGGAGCCGAAGCCCCGAATCTCGAAGCCTGAGACGGAGGAGCCGGAAGCCTCCACCACAAACCCCCCCTCCAGGGTCGCCTGGCCGGGGGACCCGGTGAGGGCCAGCGGCCGGAGGATCGGTATCACCCCCTCCTTGTAGTATCCGGGACTGACCAGAATTTCGTCGCCAGCATCAGCGGCGTTGACGGCCTTCCTGATGGTGGAAAAATCTCCGCCTCCGCTCTGGTCGACGACCAGCCTCTCGGCCTGGACCCCAGAGGGGTGGACGCTCAATAGAAATAGGAGAACCAAAAGCCAGAACTTATCCATGACGACGCCCCCAATCCTGTGCGATAGTCCCCGTTGTGGTGGGAAATAGATAACTCTATCCCCAGGGCCGTGGTGAAGGGAAGATCGATCAATTCGGCTCTCGTGGTCGGGGATCCGATCCTCCCAAGCCGAAGACGATCCCCGCCAATCCCCCGAACCCAACCGACCGGGCCGAGAACGGGAAGGTACTAATCTTATGAAAGTGAATGGTTGCGAGATGAGATCGAGAGGCGGAACGGCATGACCACCCCTTACAAGATCCTGATCATCGAGGACGAACCCGATGACGTCGAGCTGATCCTCCTCGGCTTCTCGAAGCACGACGAGTTCTTCGTGGACGTGGCCACCACCGGGGAGGAGGGGCTAGAGAGGGTCGCGACGAACCACTACGACCTGGTCTCCGTCGACTTCGCCCTGCCGGGCATAAGCGGCCTCGACGTCTTGGAGGAGATCCGAAAGTCCGACCAGGACGTCCCCGTCGTCATGGTCACGGGCCGGGGGACCGAGGAGCTCCAGGTGGTCGCCTTCGAGAAGTTCGCCACAAGCTACGTCATGAAGAGCGTCGACAGCTTCCGGAGCCTCCCCACCGTCTTCGAGGCGCTGATCAACGAGTCGCGGTACCGGTCCCAGGAGCGGCGGATGAAACGGGAGATCGAGCGTTCAGAGACGGTGAGCAGGTACATCCTGGAAAACTCTCCGATGGGGATATACGTCCTCCAGAACGGCTCCTTCAAGATGGCCAACTCCAAGTTCGCCGAGATCTTCGGCTGCGATAAGGAGAAGCTGATCGGAGAGCCCTTCTGGAGCCTGGCGGAGCCCGCGAGCTTCGAGTGTGAAGACGAAGAGGCCGAGGAGCCCCGCCACCCCCGGGGCGAGGGCGATCCCAAAAGGCCCATCGTCCACGAGTTCGGGGTGACCAGGAAGGACGGGTCGAAGCGCTGGGTCGAGGTGAGGATCGCCCTCCTGGACGACCTCGAGGAGCGGTATGTCCTGGGAAACGTGGTGGACGCCACCGATCGGAAGAAGGGGGAGAGGGACCTCATGATGCTGAACAGGAGGCTCGCCATCCTCCACAACCTCATCCTAAAGGCGATCGACTTTCGAGGTGAGGCCGACGACCTGGTGAGGGAGGCCCTCGTCGAGGCGATGGCCGGGCCGGACGGGTTCGAGGTGGGGGGCGTCTTCCATCTGGACGAGGGGCGGCTCGTCCTCCGGGGCATGGCCGGACCTCTGGAGGCCCTGATGGAGTTTGCGGAGAAGGTCGACGTCGAGGAGCTTCTGGAGGGAGGAGGGAAGGTGACGGTGGTGGGGAGGAGCCGACCCCTCTCCTGGGGCTCGACGCCCTACTCCGTTGGCGGTGGCCGAAAAGGCCTGCTGGTTTTGGGTCGAGAGGAGAAGATCGGGGACGACCTTCTGAAGTTCATGATGGAACTCGCCTGGCACTTTGGAAAGATGGAAGAGGCCTTCGAGCGGCTGAGGGCCTCTTAGGTGGCCAAACCCAGGGGGAAAAAGACTACAGCCGCCTCCAGATCAGGGCGATCCTCTGGAGGGCGGTGGCGTGGCTTGCGACGGTGATCAGGACGACTGCCCATCCCAGGATCGAGAGCCCCGCCAGATCTGACGGGAAGAGGGCGGTGGCGACGGTGGCTCCGAGGATGATGACGAGCCGGTCGGCCCGGCCCATCACCCCTCCGTAGAGCCGGCCTAGGCTCAGGGCTTGAGCTTGGGTCCCGAGGTAGCTCGTTAGGAGGACCCCCATCACGGCTAAGATTCCCACCCCTTCCGATACGTAGCCGGCAAAGACGATCCCCGAGAGGATCGCCATGTCGGCGTACCTGTCGATGACGTGATCGAGGAAGTCCCCTCTCGCCTCCGCCCGCCCCTCCTTTCGGGCGACGGCACCGTCGACGGCGTCGAAGACGGCGTTCAGAAGGAGGAAGAGGGCCGCTGGATAAAGATAGGCGGCCCTGCTGAAAGATACGTAGTAGAAGCCCCCCGCCACCAGGGCGAAGATCATGGAAAGGATAGAGATCTGGTTGGGGGACGCTCCCGCCGCCGTCGCCAGGGCTGCCAGGGGCTCGGTCAGGGCGTGGGACCTCGACCTCAGGTCATCGAGGGTCAAACTCCGCCACCCCCATCCAGTCGATATCCCCCGGCGGAAGGGCGATCTCGCGGCAAAGGAGCCTCACCACCAGCTCTGCCACCTCCTTTGGGGATAATCGGGTCGCGTCGATCTCGCTGACCCGGTCGCACTCCTCCATCGCCTCCACCAGTATGACGTCTAGAGCCTCAGCCTCCAGGTTTTCCTGGATCTTCCTCTCGGGGTAACCCCTTTGGGCTAGCCGCTCCCTCAGGACCGCAGGGCTGGTCCGCAGGACTATCGCCTCGGGGGCGAAGTGGTGGGAGAAGTGCCCCTCCAGGACTACCATCTCATCGTCATCCTCCGGGGCCAGCTCATCGATCCTCTCGGCGAGGAGATCGACATCTGCTATCAGACACCCCCGATCCGGATCGGTCCCCAGGGACAATCCCTCCTCCCTCACCAGGGCGTTTATCTCGATCACCCTGAAGGGTAGGAGGGCGGCCACCGTGGTCTTCCCCGTCCCGGGGGTGCCGGTCAGGGCCGCCCGCATACCTCTCCAAAGGCTTCGAGGAACCGGTCGTTCTCCTCAGGGGTTCCGACCGTCACCCTCAGGGCATGGTCGCCCGCCCCCCGGAAGGAGAAGCAGTCCCGGATGATCACCCCCCTCCGGAGGAGCCTTTCGGCCACGATGCCTGAGGGCTCCGCCGTCTCCAGGTAGAGGAAGTTCGCCCCCGAAGGCCGAAACTCCGATATGGCCCTCCTGAGGCGGTCCCTCTCCCGCCTTATAGCTTCGACGGACCGTCTCATGTGCTCGACATCGGATAGGGCCGCCAACCCCGCCGCCACCGACGGCGTCGTCACACCGAAGAAGGGGGGGGCCGCCCGTCTGTACTCCTCAGCGATCCACTCTGGAGCTACGGCGTAGCCGAGCCTCATCCCAGCGAGGCCGAAGGCCTTGGAGGTGGTCCTCCCCACCACCAGGTTCTCGTACTCGCCGACCAGGGGGAGGAAGTTCTGGTCGCTGAACTCGGCGTAGGCCTCGTCGAGGAAGACTACCCCGTCGGTCGTCTCGACGATCGTCCTGAGGTCATTTTCTGAGATCAGGTCTCCCGTGGGGTTGTTCGGCGAGCAGATGAAGACGATCTTTATCCCGGCGGGCACCTCCGTCGGAACCTCAAGGTCAGGGCCTCGAAGGAGGAAGACCGGCTCGGCTCCGGCCGTCACCGTCAGGATCTCGTAGTAGCTGAAGGTGGGGGTGTAGATCAGAGCCCTGTCGCCGGGATCGAGGAATAGGCGCGTTATGGTGTCCATGACCCCGTCCATGCCGGCGCCGATGACGACGTTCTCTGGGGGAGCCCCGGCGTACCCGGCCAGGGCCTCTATCAGCCCCTCGGGCTCGGGGTACCTCTCGGGCCTCACGGAGGCTATCGCCTCGAAGACCTTCGCGCTTGGGCCGTAGGGGTTCTCGTTGGACCCTAGCTTGACGATCCCGGCCGGCGGCAGGCCGTACTTCGCCGCGATCTCCTGGGTGCCCCGACCGGCGACGTAGGGCTTCAGCCTCGCCAGGCACGGCCTAAGGTTCTCTGAGTATCTCACCAAGGACCGTCACCACGCGGTCGATCTCCTCTTTTCCGATGACCAGGGGCGGGACCATCCTGAGGACGCGATCGCTGGTGGCGTTGAGGAGGATGCCCCTCTCCCTCGCCCTAGCGACGATCTCGGGGCAGTTCGCCTCCATCTCGACCCCCACCATCAGCCCCAGGCCTCGAACGTCAAGGGCATCGATCTCCTCGGCGAGCCTCGATCGGAGGTATCTGCCCATCGCCTCGGACCTTTCCACCAGCTTCTCGTCCTTGATGGCCCCGATAGAGGCGAGGGCCGCCGCCGAGACGAGGGGGCCGCCGCCGAAGGTGGAGGCGTGGTCTCCCCTCTGGAAGACGTTGGAGACGGATTCGGCCGCCAGCATCGCCCCCATGGGGAGGCCTCCGGCGATCCCCTTGGCGAGGGTCATGGCGTCGGGCATCACCCCACTGTGCTCCTTTCCAAACCACTTGCCGGTCCTGCCGAAGCCGGTCTGGACCTCGTCGAGGATGAGCAAAGCGCCGCAGTCGTCGCAGATCTCTCGGGCTGCCCTGAGGTACTCCGGGCTTGGGACGTTGACGCCACCCTCCCCCTGGACCGGCTCCAGGATCACCGCCGAGGTATCCACTGAGACCGCCGAAGCCAGCGCCTCAGGGTCGTCATAGGGGACAAAGTCCGCCTCGTTGAGGGGGCGGAAAGGCTCCCTGTACATCGGCTTATAGGTCGCCCCCAGAGACCCCAACGTCCTGCCGTGGAAGGAGTGGATGGCGGCGACGATCTTCGACCTGCCGGTGGCCTTCCGGGCGAGCTTCAGGGCAGCCTCGACGCTCTCGGCCCCGGAGTTGCAGAAGAAGGCCCTGTCCATGCCGGTGAGGCCCTTCAGCTCCTCGGCCAAAAGGACCTGGTTCTCGGTGTAGTAGAGGTTCGAGGTGTGGATCAATTCTATAGCCTGCCGCCGGATCGCCTCGACGACGGCAGGGTGGCAGTGGCCGACGGTGTTGACGGCGACCCCGGCGACGAAGTCGATGTACTCGCGCCCTTCGGCATCCCATACCCGAGCCCCCGAACCCCGGACGAGGAGGATCGGCTGGCGGGTGTAGGTCTGGATCACCGACCCCCTCTCCAGCTCCACGATCCGGGCGGTTCTCTCGGCGCCCGAGAGATCAAGTTTTGGCGTCTCGGCCATCTCATCCCTCCCCATTTCAGCCTTCGTCTCAGTCTCAGTATCCGACTTAATCTTCATTATCATCGTTTCATCGCTCTCTTTATCGATCATAGAACGCTCCGCGCAAACCGGAGGCTCGCCTGGATCATGCGGCCCACGTCCCCGCTGACGACCTCCATGTGGCCGGGGTAGAGGACCTCGACGTCGAGTTTCGTCAACCTCTCGATGGAACGGATCAGGTCCGCGTCGCAGCCGGCGAAGAGGTCGGTCCTCCCGATGTTCCCCTGGGGGAAGACGGTGTCCCCCGAAAAGAGGACTTTGGCCTTTGGCTCGTAGAGGCAGATCCCCCCCGGCGAGTGGCCCGGGGTGTGCATCACCTCCAGCTTCCATTCCCCCAGGTCGAGAACGTCCCCCTCCTGGAGGGTACCGTCCACCGCCACCTCCGGTGCGGAGAGGCCGAAGAGGTACGCCACCGTCGCCATGTCGTCGCCGAGGGAGCCCGCCTCCTCCTCATGGATCAGGACCCTCGCTCCGGTCGCCTCCTTCAGCCTGACGACCCCGCCGGAGTGGTCGTGATGGCAGTGGGTGAGGACGATCATCTCGATCTTTTGCGGGTCGATGTACTTTTTGATCTTTCGGAGCGTCGACTCCGGCTCCATCCCCGCGTCGACGAGGATCGGGACCTCGTCGAGGATCAGGTAGACGTTCCCGTCGAAGGGCGAGCCTGAGACCTTGTGGACTTCCACCATTCCAACACCTACTCCGGGGAGGGGCTCCACCGATATATCTGTTTGGCAGGGAGATTCCGGGCGGTTCGGGAATAGTTCGAGGAAGGCTCATCGATCGGCCAGATCAACAACCTTTTAAATAAATAGATCTTTACCCGATCAGCTTTAAAGGTGCCGATATGTCCCAGTATGAGATCAAGATAAAGAGCGTCCCCGCCCTGCGGGTGGCTAGCCTCTGGGGGAAGGGCCTCCCCTTTGCCGTCACCGTCCCCAAGGCCTACGAGGAGCTGGTGGCCTGGATGGCTGAAAAGAAGATCCCCTTCCCCACGGAATCGCCGTTGGGCCTCGCCCTCTACTACGATGACCCCGCTGCCGTCCCCCCTGAGGAGATGAGGTTCAAGATGGCGCTGCCGGTTCCGGCCGAGACTCCCGAGGTCGCCGAAGGCAAGGCGGCGGTGGAGGTGCTGCCAGAGGCGGAGGTGGCATACCTGACGGTGAGGGGACCCTACACCAACCTCGAAGACGCCTACAGCCAGCTCTACGGCTGGGTATTCGAGAAGGGTTACAGGCCCACGGACGCCGCCCGGGAGGTCTACGTCCGGTGGAGCGAATCGATGCCGCCGGAGGAGCAGGTGACGGAGATCCAGGTGCCGGTGGAGAGGTAGGGGAAGGGAGAGGGGTGACGAAGCCATAGATGGCGGCACAGCTCCATCATTTAAGCTTTGAAGGGCCGAAGCGGCCGATGGGCTCGGATAGAGGGGCCTTGTCGCCAGAGGGAGGTCGAAAGATTTATCTTTAATAACGTCAAACGTGGTAGTTGACATTTCAGTTCACCGCTAAATGTCGACATCAGGCAGGGGGCTTGGCAGTCTCCCTGTCTTGATCCTCTTCTACGATCCGGATAGTTATCTCTACAAGGTCACCGTCTTTAAGCCTCATGGCGTCGCGTATGGATTTTGGAATGGTCACCTTTCCACCACTAAAAACTCGTACTACGGTCGTGTATTCTCTCATGTGAGCCTTCTAGGTCATACAAGTTTTTATAGATTACTTTCAGTTCTTAGAAGTTATCAGCGATAATGTTATATAACCTGAACCTGATACATCATATCGGTGAACTGAAATGAGCATAGGAACCGCATTTAGTGATGGCCGCAAAAGTCTGTATTGCGGCGAGAACGCCGAGACTATTTTGGAGCCAGATGGGTTGAAGCGCCGTCCGGGCGGTGAGAGACGGTCTTATTTATGAGGATCCGTCGGGCGCTGACGACGTCGAACGATAGCTCGGATGGCGTCAGTCCCCCGACCACCATACGGCCGTCCGCGGGGAGCTGAGCGGACTTGCCCGCACCCGGGCCCGTCGCCGATAGCCTCTGAGGGGCTTGTATCGTGCCCAGAACGCCGCCCCGATCCGTGGGGGGGAGCGGTAAAGATGGGGTCAGAGATGTCCCGGTATGACCAATCCTTCCCGTTCAGTTCTCGGGCGGGTCCTCAGGGTGGATGGCGGATTTGATGTGATAGCTTCGAGTCCAGGCTGATGATTAGAGCTGAGGAGGTGTAGAGATGCGATCATCCGGGAGTGGAGGGGCTGAGAGGCCGACCTGTCCTCGCTGTGGCACCTCGCTCTGGACTGACCAGCCAGAGGTCGAAACCATGGAACTCCTCCAGCTGGAGGAACGGGCAGACGAGCTGTTTCTGGAGCTGAACCAAACCCTTGCCAGGATCAGGGATCTGAGGGGTGATATCATAGTCTGGGGGCTAGGGAAAAACCTCCACGAGCTCCGAGTGGTTCGGAGGCGGAGACGAGGATAAAAGCGGGATGAATATGAAGAAAATTAAAGGGTATTGGTGACCGACAAAATCGGACCCGATCAAGATTGCCGCCTTGGGTCTGATAGCTCCAGGGACCCGGAGAGAAGCGCTGCTAACCTTCCTTTGGCGGGCTGAGATAGCGGCATTCTCGGAGTCGACCCTGAAGAGATTCGTGCAGGAACACGGCTTGAAGATTTGGCATTCGTCATATTGAGTGGGGCGCGTATAATTGGCATCGGAGTTGAACCAAGAAGTCACAAAATCCGAATTGATGGAGAAGGTGGCCGCACAAATCGAGAACTTGCATTCGAAAAAGTTCGGAGAGGACCACAAGATCAACTGGTATTACTATGACGACGTCATGGGCGAGGGCGACGGCAAATGTGCAGCCTGTGGAGGCAAATTCACGATACGGTTGAAGCGGAGCTCCGCCCAAGGGGGCGATTAGAGATGAAAGTCCCGGGCACGGATCCGTCAGGGGAAGCTACAACAAAGCTATGCAGCGATAAAACCACTATCAGGAGGAGATGAGATGAAGGAAGGATTTAGGGAGGATCAGAGCGAGATGGTTGGAAATATGGAGGTCGTCGGTGGCATCTCGAAGAGCCAGGCAACGGTACTGTTAGCCGATGAGGAGAAGCGGCGCAAGAAGAGGGCGGTGAGATGAGCCGAAGGTATCTGATGGATTGCGAAGGCTACAGCTGCGGTATCTGCTACAAGCCGATCAAGATCGGTGACATTTACGTTACCGATCACGGGGCCCTATACCACGCGTCCTGTGCTGAAAAGGCCATGACAGTTGATCCTGTCGCCAATTGGTGGGGGATGGCATGATGATAGCCAGCCAATACTTCGCCACAGCATGGCCCGGGAGGATGCTGTGGTCTTGAAGGTCGAGGAGAGCCGATCCCTGCCGGAGGAGGCGGAGTCATGAACTCCGATGCAGAAGAGCTAGCGGTCCTGTATGCAGAATTCGACAGGATGTTTGCCGAACTGGAGCGGCTTATATGGCGCATTAAGATGCTGGAGGAGGAAGAGACGAACCCTCCTCCAAAATCGTCTGATAGATCGATAGAAGGCCCGCCAGACAGGCGATGCTGTGAGCAAAAAAACAATGGCCACGGATAGGCTCCTGTCGGCTATCCCCGTCGCCACCGCGGGCCCCCCGCCCCGTCCGCTCCGCGTACCGCCGGTACTCATCGCCAAATTGATCCAGCATCATCTCCTCCTCCCGCGGGATCCGGGCGGCATATAAAGGGAGGGACGCCACCAGGAAGGCGGGGCCTGCGATCGCGTTCTGTAGTAGGAGGAGCTGGGCAGCCGCCCACAACAAATGGGCGGAGTACATCGGGTGGCGGACCAGCTCGTAGACCCCGGCGGTCACAAGCCTGTGGTCCTTTCGGATCTGAAGCCCCGGCGAGGTCGGCGTGGGACCGCCAGAGGAGGAGGAGGAGGGCTTGGAGGAAGAAGGCGGCGCCGAGGGACTCGGCCACGAGGCTTGCCGTCGCCGGCAGGCTATAGTCGGCGAAGTCGAGCCTCGTCGTGAAGAGGTAGAGGAAGGGGACAACTATCATCCCGGCGGCCGTGAGGAGCATGAGGGGTCTGTCCTGCTTCCTCTCCCGGTCGAATGCCACCATCTCCCGCCTCCGCCACCAGTGGTCGGTCCTCCGAAGCCAGACGAGCCGGATGGCGGAGGCCGGAGCAAACCCGATGAAGTAGACGAAGTCGAAGATGTCGTCGAGCATCGCCTATTTATCGACCCCGATGATAAAAATAGGAGGCGGTCCGGAGGAGTCAGTGGATCGACCGGGCGAACTCCAGGCTGGTTCTCAACTGCTCGCCGACGTTCTCGTCCGTCGGCTCCATGTGGCCGGGGTAGAGGACCAGAACGTCCAGTGCCGCCAGCCTCTCGACCGACCTGACGAGCTCTTTGACCATCTCCCCCGACCGGCGGGTCCTTCCGATGTTCCCGTGGGGCAGGAGGGTATCCCCGGAGAAGAGGACCCGCGCCCTCGGCTCGTATAAAGAGATGGAGCCCGGCGAGTGGCCAGGGGTCTTCATCACCGAAAGCGACCACTCCCCGAGGTTTATCACGTCCCCCTCCTCCAGGGTCCCGTCGATTCCAAACTCGGCCGGGTCCTCCCCGTACTGGTAGGAGCCGGTGGCGACGTCGTCGCCGAGGTCGCAGACCTCCCCCTCTCCGATCAGGACCTTGGCGCCGGTGGCCGCCTTGAGGACCGGGACCCCCGCGGTGTGGTCGTGGTGACAGTGGGTGAGGACGATGAACTTGATTTTTCCGGGATCAATGAGCTTCTCGACGTTCCTCTTCGTCGCCTCGGCGTTCCTCCCGGCGTCGATGAGGGCCGCCACCTCGTCGATGATCAGGTAGACGTTCCCCTCATGGGTCGGTCCGCCGCCGTTAACCTTATGCACTTCCACCATTCAAAACACCCCATAAGATGGATGGGTTTCCTTAAATATATCGGTTAGTTGGTATCATGACTCTCATCGAAGACGCTAAGAGGGGGAAGACTCCTCCCGAGGTAGAGGCCGTCGCCCGAAAAGAGGGGGTCGACCCCGCCGCCCTCTCCCGCCTCGTGGCCCGCGGAAGGGTGGTGATCCCGAGGAACGCGGGGCGCGAGATCAGACCGATCGGGATCGGCGAGACCCTCACCACCAAGGTAAACCTCAATATCGGCTCGTCCAGGGGGATCGCCGACCCCGACGCCGAGGTGGAGAAGGCCGTCGTGGCGATGGAGGCGGGTGCCGACACCGTGATGGACCTCTCGACCGGCGGCGACCTGGACTATATAAGGCGGAAGATCCTCAAAGCCGTCGAGATCCCCGTCGGGACCGTCCCGATATACCAGGCGGAGGTGGCTGGAAGGCTGACCAGCCAGGGGCTCTTCGACGCCCTGGAGCGGCAGGCGAAGGACGGCGTCGACTTCGTCACCGTCCACGTCGGCGTCAACTTGAACTCCTTTGAGCGGCTGAAGAGGAGCCACCGGATCATGGGCGTCGTCAGCCGCGGGGGCTCCCTCACCCTCAAGTACATGAGCGAGACGGGGGAGGAGAACCCCTACTACGCCGAGTTCGACCACCTCCTGGACGTGGCGAGGGAGCACGAGCTGACGTTGAGTTTAGGCGACGGCCTCCGCCCCGGCTGCATCGAGGACGCCAGCGACCGGGCGAAGTACATGGAGTTCATAATCCTCGGGGAGCTCGTCGACCGGGCGAGGCGGGCCGGCGTCCAGGCGATGGTGGAGGGGCCCGGCCACGTCCCCGCCGACGAGATCGAGACGAGCGTAAAGGCGATGAAGTACGTCGCCGACGGCGCGCCCCTCTACCTCTTGGGGCCGATCGTCACCGACGTCGCCCCCGGCTATGACCACATCACGGCGGCCATCGGGGGGACGATCGCCGGGATGAGCGGCGCCGACTTCCTATGTGCAACGACCCCGAGCGAGCACCTGGACCTTCCCACCAAAGAGGACATCTTCGAGGGGACGATCGTCACCAAGATCGCCGCCCACGCCAGCGATCTTGCTAAATTCGGGGTGAAAGATCGGGCCCGCCTCTGGGACCGGAAGATGGCCGTGGCGCGGAGGGACCTGGACTGGCCCGCCCAGTTCGACCTCGCCATAAACCCGAAGCTCGCAAGACAGATCCGCCACCGCAGAGGCGTTGAGGTCGACACCTGCACCATGTGCAACGAGCTCTGCGCCATCAGGCTCGCCCGGGAGGCGATGGAGCGGGAAGAGGAGAAGGAGAGGGCGAAGACGAATACGACGAAAGGGAGAGAGGGCTAGGGGCCGAGGAGCTCAGGAGCAGCTTTCGACCGCCCTCTCCACCACCTCGCCTTCGGGCGAGACCTCGGCGAAGACCTGCCCTTCAAAGTAAAGGACCTCCGTCTCCTCGTCGATCCAGGAGTCGGGGGGTAGGCCCGCCTTGATGCAGGTCTGGCATAGAAAGTCTGTGGGGTCGAACCCCCACTCCGTCGCCACCTGGGGGAGGAGGAGCCCCGACCAGATCCCCCGCCGGACGATGAGGCCGTGCTTTCCGATCTTGACCGCCTCCGGAAGGTCCCGGTTTCTGACGTCGTAGGGCCTCGGAGGGGTCAGGACCGTCACCTCGATCTCGATTTTGGGAAGCTCCTCGGATCTGACCCTCGGAAACCGGGGGTCGTTTGCCCCGGCGTTGATCGCCGAGTCGACTATCGCCCGTCCCAGCTCCATCACCGGCTCCGGGTAGCCGATGCACCCCCGGAGCTCCCCGTCCTCGTGGAGGGTGACGAAGACCCCCGCCCTCTCGCTGAAGGCGGGGGGCAGATCCTCCGGAGCTATCCTCTCCCTCCGATCAACGTAGGCCTTAAGGGCCTTCCTAGCCAGGGAGACGGCCCGCCTCCCCTCATCGATCGTCAGCATGAGAAGATAGTCAGGCCTCACGGATACTAAATCCCATCGTTCCACCCAAGCCCCGGGCGGAACCCACTGGTGATCCCCCATCCACCCAAGCCCTTTTTATCGATTCAGTTTCATAGACCTCCGAGATGTCCAACTCAGAAGATTCCCTCAAGGAGGCCTTCGCCGGGGAGGCCCAGGCGAACCGCAAGTACCTTGCCTTCGCCGAGAAGGCCGACCTGGAGGGCTACCCCCAGGCGGCCAGGCTCTTTCGCGCCGCCGCCGACGCCGAGACGATTCATGCCATGAACCACCTGAAGGCCATGAAGGCCGTCAAGACCACCAAGGAGAACCTGAGAGAGGCGATCGCTGGAGAGACTCAGGAGTTCAAGGAGATGTACCCGGCGATGATCGAGACCGCCAAGGTCGAGGGAGATAAAGCCGCCGAGAGGAGTTTCAGGTACGCAAACGACGTCGAGGAGATCCACGCTCGCCTCTACCACCAGATGATGGAGAGCCTGGAGGCATCAAAGGAGGAGAGCTACCCCTACTACGTCTGCCCGGTATGCGGCATGACCGCGGAGCGGGAGCCACCGGAGAAGTGCCCGGTATGCGGCGTCAAGGGGGATAGGTTCAAGAGGATGGACTAGATGGGGGGGGATCGAGGGCGCCCCTTTCGGGGCTCTCCTTCCTCCCAACGCCGTTCGGTTGTTCATAATTTTTCCGAGCTTTTGATGACCTTCGGTTTTCGATCTTTGCCGGACGGAGTCGCGGTTCTTCTTGCCGTCAGCCTGGCAGAGCCATGCGATCTTACTCGACCATCGCATGAGCAAAAGATAACAGGCTGCACACAGCTCTGCCTTCGTTTTTCCCATGGAAGTAGGCTCTTTTATAATCCTCGCTGGTCACATTTTGGACCCGGGATAAACCACGCTCCGTAAGGAACGCCTCCACTGATCCCTCACGAATGCCGAACTTTAATGGCTCACCCTGCTGGATTAAGAAGTTTCTGATATTATTTGCCACATCAAGTTCGCTCTCGCCATCGACCATGAAATCAGGATAATAATCGAAGATGACCCAGCTACCTTTTCCCGAGTTGTTCACGATGAAGGAAAATACATCATCCACCGCCTTTGGTGGAATGTACATGATCAGCCCTTCCATCACAAAGAGAGTCTTCTTTGAGCGATCGTATCCCATTTCCATCAGCCTCGGGCCAAGGCCATCTTTCTCGAAATCGAGCGGTACATATGCTACATGGAGCGGAAGTGCGCCGAAGATCTTCTCGATCTTCTCCATCTTCACTTCCTGTGTGTCAGGATGGTCGACTTCAAACACCTTCACCCGTTCCTTCAGCCCATCTATCCGGTAAGCCCGAGTATCGTAGCCAGCGCCAAGAACAACGAGTTGCTCGATGCCATCATCTACTGCCTCCGCCACAAAATCGTCGAAGTAGCGTACTCTAGCCCGGATGGAGTTGCCAAGTCCCGGAAATAGGCGCTCGTAATGCTCTCTCATCGCCTTTGTTTTTTCCGGGTTTTTGCGGGCGAATTCGATGACCTCCGGAGAAACGAAGTGGATCGCATACGGATCGTAACAGACGCGCGTCCCCTCTGGCAGCGTAGATTCTGCAACCCTCTGCAGGGCAATCATCTCGGCCATCTTGCTTGGTTCTTCACTCTTTACGTTCGTTTCAGTTGAACCCGTCATGCTGTCTGATTTCTGCATACATATATCCCTCACAATTTTGTATCTCTCTTCTCGTCATTGGTGATCATAAGATGGACAAATCCTGCAACATCCTCAAAGAACTTATGTTCGGCTATTCCCCTGCTTTCCAGTACTCTCTTGAAGTCGGGTTGCATCTCAGAAAGAGCTTTAACAACCAGTGTCAAGAAAACTGTCATTTCTACTGGGTCCAGATCAGGCCTGATCATCCCTTCATCTATGCCTGATTTTATGGCATCGCATGTTATAACGAACTCCTCATGACGCAGATCGAGGATTTTTTTAGCATCGTCGCATAGATTATCGTTATTCTCGATAGAAAACCTTCCAGATCGGAAGTACAGGTAAGCTCGGCTATAGTCCGGATACTTGTCAACGAACTCGAAGTAGGCGATTCCTATAGCATCCAGTATTTCCATTCCTGCATCGCATTTTGTTAGCCGCTCCTTGATCATGGAGTTCAATATTCGAGCCCCTCGGAGGACGACCGCGGAGAATAACGATTCCTTGTTCTTGAAGTAGAGGTAAAGCGTGGCTTTATTAAGTCCGATTTCACCGGCTATGTCATCCATGGTAACGTTGTCATAGCCACGGGTGAAGAACAGCTTCTCAGCAGCATCAAGGATGTAGCTCTTTCTCTGCTCTTTTTCTTGTTCCTTTAGATTCGTGAACGGCATTCAGAGTCTCCAATTATCTAACCGCAAGTTATGCTAATAACTATTGGTTATGTGTATAACCCAGAGTAATGAATTCTATTTAAGGATATCTAGCAACAAAGATGGAACCAGGAGTTCAAGGAGATGTACCTGGCATGATCGAGGCCGCCACGGCCGAGAGGGACCAAGCCTCCGAAAGGAGCTTCAGGTACGTGAACGAGGTGGAAAAGATCACGCAAAAAGCGATACCACCAGATGATGGAGAGCTTGGAGGCCCCAAAGGAAGAGAGATACCCTACTACGTCTGCGGCGTCAAAGTGTAGATGTTCAAAAGGATCGACTAGATGGAGGCCGGCCGAAGCCCGTCGGTTTTGGCTGCCTCGATCTCCGCCAGATGGAGCTGCAGCTTTTCCAAAAGGCGCCAGCATAGGAGGATCTGGACCATACCGGTGGCGCTGACCTCTTCGTCTCCGGACCGGTCGCAGATGGGAGCCTCTGACCCCAAAAGGCTGCAGAGCTTCTCTTCGATCCCCTCGATCATGGATCGGTGAAGCTCGCCGTCGATGGTCAAGACGCTAACCCTTTTGCCGTAGTAGTCGTCCCGCTGGAAGGCGATGGAGAACTCCCGCTCTGCGAGACGGAAGAGGGCGGAGAGGTCGATCTTAAGATCCACCTCCGACAGATTCCCTTCCAAAACCTCCTGGATCAGCCTCACCGAGTACCTCTCGGGAGGGTTTTCCGCCATGGGGGAACGCAGAAGCCTTGACTCCTCGATCTTGACCACGGCCTCGGCGTAGATCTTCTGGACGTCGACGTACAATTTGTAGTCGGGCTCCCGCGCCAGGATCTCGGCCATCACCGCCTCCCGCTCGTAATGGCGGTCGACGCAGTCCCTCTTCATCTTCCACCGCCTCTTGACGGCGCGGCTTGGGTCAACGAAGATCTTGAGGTCTATCTCCCGGCGAAGCTCTGGGGTGTAAAAGGGGTGGAGCCCCTCGATGATCAGGACCGGAGCGGACCTGAAGGGGACCGGCCCTTTGATCGTTCCATCGGTGTGGTCGTAGACGGGCTTATCGACCTCCTCGCCCCTTCGGAGGGCTCCGAGGTGTTCGGCCAGAAGGTCGAGGCGGTTTGCAGCGGGGTTGAGGGGCGTGATGGCCCGGACCCTCCTCTCCTCGCGGTCGAGGCTGTGATAGTCGTCCATGCTGAAGGTGGAGACGAGATCATCGCCGAGGAGCCTTCTGATCCCCCGGGACATGGTGGTCTTGCCAGACCCGCTGTCCCCCGCCACCGCCACCACGAAGACCCGGCCAGAACCCTTCAGCCTCTCAGCCAGACTTAAAGCCACAAAAATCACCTGTCATTAGATCCCATCTTATGACCGCCTCTGATGCCGGGCCGGGGATTGATGGGAGGACGGCGAGTGAGGGAAAGGTCATCGATCCTGCTTCTCCGACATGAGGTCAGCAAACTCGCTCGTCTTGCCGATCCGCTCCAGCTCCCGGCTCTCGATCACCGCCGTCTCCTCTACCCGCCCCACCTTCGACTCGCCGTCGACGATCACCGCCGAGAAGGTCCTGGTGACGATGGAGAGGCTGCTCATCAGCCGGGCCTTCTTCAGCATCGTCGACGAGAACTTGCCGACGCCGGTGAGGACGACCAGATCCTCCTTCTGGGTGATGGCGTTGAAGGGGGACTGGGCGGTGGGGAAGACGTCGAAGCCGATCTCGGCGAGGTGGCTCAGGACTCTGTCGTCGATATGCTCTCCACCTCCGGAGACGGGGGCTGCCGGCTCCAGGATCTCGACGGGCTTTATCAGCTCCTGGCCGAAGAGCTCCTCGAGCCGGAGGGCGACCTCGATGGTGGTGTCCATCCTCTCGATCTCGTACTTGCTGACCGTCCTCCGGGAGACGGAGAGCTCCGAGGCGAGGGCCCCCAGGGAGATCCCGCTCTCCAGCCGGAGCTTCCTCAGGAGGCGGCCGTCGATCTTGACGTAGAGCCCCCCGTGGGCTGCATAGACGAGAGGGGGGACATCCTCGACGATCCAGTCGGCGAGGGTGGTGAAGCTGACGGTGGGAACCCCGTACCTGAAGTAGACGACGCCCCCCTCCAGGCCGTGGTCCCTCGTCTTCTCCCCTACGAGGAGGGGGTTTCCCGAAAGATATTTGGCCAGGCGGCGAATCTCCACCGCGGTCTTCTCGTTGAGGCCGTCGATGTTCGAGAGGATCTTGAGAATAAGGAGGAGACCTCCCCGCCTGGCAGCCAGATCGAAGCTCCTGGGCCTGACGTAACAACGGTCGGAGACGGAAAATCCCGACCCCGCCAGCAGATCCGAAACCCGATCGGTCAGAAACTCCTTATTCATCGTCATATATCTTTCCGCTTAGCCGTTATTTAAGGTTCACCATCATGATCACCATAGGCGTAGACGATACCGATTCGGAATACGGGCTCTGCACCACCTACCTCGCCGCCACGATGATGGCGAGGCTCGAGGAGATCGGCGTGGTCAGGGGCCTGCCGAAGCTCGTAAGGCTCAACCCCGCCGTCGCGTTCAAGACCAGGGGGAACGCCGCCGTCGCCTTCACCCTCGATACCGACCGGCCCGAGGAGGCAAAAGAGATCGCCCTCCGGACCGTCCTGGAGCTCTCCGACTTCTCGGGCCCCAATACCAACCCCGGCCTGGTGGTGGCGGAGGAGGTGCCGGCGGAGCTCACCATCTTCTACCGGAGGGCGCTACACGAGGTCCTGGACGTCGGCGAGGCCGAGGAGATCCTCGAGAGGCATGGCCTCTGGTCCCGGTCCTTCAAGAACCGGAGGGGGCTGATCGGGGCCCTTGCCGCCGTCGGGGCTGAGTTCTCGGACTGGACCTACGAGCTCCTCGCCTACCGGGTCCCGGAGAGGTGGGGCACCCCCCGGAAGATCGACGAGGAGTCGGTCTGGAGGGCGGACGCCCTGACCTACCCGAGGACCTGGGACACCGTCGACCATCGCAACCGGAAGGTGGTATTCGCCCCCCACTCCGGGGACCCCGTCCTCTTCGGGATCCGGGGGGAGGGGCCGGAGCCCCTGGAGGAGGCCCTGGAGACGATCAGATCGGAGGCCTACGAGAGGGCGGTGATCTACAGGACCAACCAGGGCACCGACGCCCACATCCTCCGGGCCGAGATCTCGGAGGCCGCCGAGGACGGGAGCTATCGGCTCCGGGGCGTCGTCGCTCAGGGGGCGAAGCCGATCGAGGGGGGCCACCTCTTCTTCCCTCTCCGGGCCGAGGAGGGCAATAGCGCCATCAACTGCGCCGCCTTCGAGCCGACGAAGAACTTCAGGAAGGTGGTGAGGTCGCTTTTGCCCGGAGACGTTATAGAGGTCTACGGCGCCGTCAGAAGGGGAACCCTAAACCTCGAGAAGATGGAGGTGGTGGCCCTCGCCGATGGGGTGGACCAGAAGGCGCCGATCTGCTCTGGATGCGGGAGGCGGATGGAGTCGGCGGGCCGGGGGCAGGGGTACCGATGCCGAAGGTGCGCCACCAGAGCCGAGGGGAAGGTGTTGGCCGCGATCCCGCGGGAGATCGAAGAGGGGTTCTACGAGGTTCCGCCTTCTGCCAGGAGGCACCTCTCCAAGCCCCTTGTCAGGATGAGGGGGGAGAAGGTCCATCCGAGCAGATAAAGATAAGCGGGCTGCCAAAACCCGCTTCATCGTATAGCAATATCGCATCTCTTTGCGATTTCGTACGCAAGTTGTTTGAAATTCTCTTTTGCCTCTATAACGGCTTTTCGATGCGATCCAATTGCGCCATCTGAGGGCAACAGATGAAACATCGGTTTGTGTGCTTCCTGGGCCATTGGCATCATGCTTTGGTAGTGTTTGACCAGCCCAAGACGATTGGAGTCGACCTTCAAAAGGTCACTATCCGCCGTTTTTTGACCCAAAACCTCTTCAGCATAAACGCTCGGTATACGGGCCATCCAGCGCTCATATGCTCTGACTGGTCGATTAAATCTCACAGCATGTTGCATAACAACGTACCCGATAGGTTCTATCCGTCCTGCAGGTAAATTTAGATCTTTCACAGGATTTCTGTCGAGGCGATCTTTCCACTCTTTGCGCCAGCGTAGTATGGTGGGACCAAGGTTTTTGAGCCCCTGAAGGGAGAAAAGATCCGGCGCCAAAGGAACCACCAGATAGTCCGTAGCCACGAGAGCCGCTCGATTTATAGAGCCTAAGTTCGGTCCGAGATCCACAAGGACTACCTCAGCTCCGACCTTTCCGGAGCTGCGCACTAACATGCGCCAAAAAGCTGATATGACGCGAAACGCCCGCTCCTTTCCATCAAGACAAAGGGGCCACTGCAGTGAAAGCTCGTCTTCAAAGCGTGAGAGACCGAGATCTCCGACCAGCAGGTGAAGACGCTCTTCGATCTCCTCGGTGTGAGGTTCATCCAGAATATCCCCTACACCCCTAAGTAATGGCTCAATTGAACCATAGACGGTCTTATCGTGCAGGCCATCTGGCCATAGCTCCTCAAGCCGATCCTCTTCAAGAAAGGCAGCTGTCAAATTCGCCTGCGGATCGAGATCAGCGACCAGAACGTTCATGCCCAAGTCGAAGTACATCCACGCCAGGTGATAAACCAGCGAAGTTTTGCCTACACCACCCTTGTTGTTGAAGAAGGAGATTATTGGGGCGTTCATGAATGCCTCCTGATCGTGACCAGCACATTCGTCGTTTCGATGGTAAATTCGGGATCGGGGTTACCATTTTTTGCAAGCTGCTCTCGTGCTATCTGGATACCCAACCCAAAACGCTGGACGTATCCCAGCACCTTCATGGATTCCGCAAGGTGAGGATTGCGATAGTCCGTTACGCCAGGCTTGCCAAAGTTCTCCTTTGTCACTTGACCATAGGGTCCGCCCGGACTGTATATCTCAACGCGATCTGAAAACCAGTAAATTCGAACTGGAGCGTTGGTTCCTTTATAAGTACGATGAAGTATAGCGTTACGGGTGAGTTGCTGAAGAGCGGGCAAAGGATATTCGGGATGAGGGATCTCAATTGGTCCAGAGGTAATCGAGGTGGAAACGGTATTGTGAGCCTCAAGTACATCATCTAATCTGCGAAGAAGTTCGAGCAGAGGTCCATCAATCTCTTTTCGATCCCTGATCGGGGCTGTCAGAGAATCGCCTTCAAATCGCAAAAATTGGATGTAGGCGCCAGGAATGTATTGCAAGGGATCTCTACCCAAGACTATAACACCCAACACCGTGGGGTACCCGTCAGGAGATAAAAATCGCAAGGCTCGGAGCTGATTTTCGACATTTAGATAACCTTGTTCGAGGACACCAGGATCAACAGCTAGAGGTAAATATTCACGTTCGAAGAGATCTAGGTCCAAATCCTCGATCATCGCTGACGGAAGCGGTTGAAGATCGAAAGGCAAATCCTTAGACCTCCGCCGTTCTGCGAGAATTAACTCCTCTTCAGGTGTGGCTCTAGCTCTCCTTGGACCAACCCGTATCCACGTAACTCCATTGAACCTGACAGGTGGCGCTCTAGAGGGCTTCACAATTAAGACGGCTATTTGGCATTCGTTAAGCTCACGTTTTTCCACAATCATCGAGGGGAATGGCTGGATGGCCCCGTCATCCCGCATATTGGATAGCCTAAGCAAAAGCTCATCGGTTACTTCAATCCCAGAACAAGAGCCGTCATTATTAGCACCGATGAAGATAACACCTGGCTTACGATGATTCGGAAGATCGTTTGCATAAGCACAGATCGCCTCGCAAATCCTGGCTGCATCAGATAATGACGCTTTCCGCTCCACCAAGTCGGATTCAAGGTCCTTTAACAAAACCTCCAGTTCATTGTCATCCATAGAACGCCTCGATATCTTTTTGTCAAACTGAACATAACATGAGTCGAGATTATTAAATATTTGACGCCACTCTAGATACAAAATCCTGCAACTCCGCCAGATATGCAGTGGGCGGGGGTACCCTAAATACACCATAATTTATAAAAATAATGAAAGGGCCTCACTTGAAGGCCGCTTCCAGGGGCGGTATGACCTGCTTCTTCCTCGACAAGACCCCCTTCTTGTAGATGGAGTTGTTCTCCATCTTCCCGGCGAAGGCCTTCTCGAACTTATCGACGGGGGATCCGACGAAGAGGAGGTCGCTCGCCTCCTTCATGACGTCGGTGAGCATGATCAGAACGAAGCTGAGACCCTCGTCCTTCCTCACCTTCTCCATCGTCTCCAGGATCTCCTTCTTCCTGGGGGCGAGGACCGATAGGTCCATCACCTCGATCTGGCCGACGCCCGCCTTCGTCCCTGCGAAGTCGAAGTGCTTGTAGTCGCCCTTCACGATGTCCATGGCGGTCTTGGAGGATATGTCGCTCTTCGCGGTGAGCATCGCGATCCCATACTCTTGGAAGTCCTCGCCGGTGATCTTCGCGAGCTTAGCCACCTCCTCCTTGTCCTTGGCGGTGCAGGTGGGGGACTTGAAGAGGACGGTGTCGCTGAGGATGGCGGAGATCATCACTCCCGCCATCTCCCTGGAGATGGGGACCTTGTACTGGTCGTACATAGCCGAGACGATCGTCGCGGTGCTCCCAACGGGCTCGTTGTGGAAGAAGATGGGGTTCGGGGTCGTTATGTCGCCGATCTTGTGGTGATCTATGACCTCCAGAATCGTCGCCTCCTTGATGTTCTCCACCGCCTGTCCGACCTCGTTGTGATCGACGAGGACGATCTTCTTCCCCTTGCCGTCGGTGATCGTCTCAGGCACCGGGACGCTGAAGTGGTCGAGGACGAACTTCGTTTCGGCGTTGATCGTTCCCGCCGCCGCCGGTACGTATATCTCCGGCATCCCGAGCTGGTTCTTCAGGTTCGCGTAGGATATAGCCGCAGCTACAGAGTCAGTGTCTGGACTTTTGTGGCCAACCACGTAGACGTTATCAGCCAGATGAAACACCTCCGAAGATTATCAACGCGCGACTTCGACTTAAACCTTTGCTACGCGGCGTTCGTGCCGAAATTATGTTAGAATCGATCGGGATGGGGGCGGCGGATCGATGAGGGCAGGCATCCTTATATAGTACTTTGCTTATATATCGCAGGTTCCCCTCAGAGGACTGGCAGGAGCTCAGGCATCCGCCGTCGCCGTGACCGCCGGAGCAAAGGGGGAACGACACGAAAAGCCGCGTTGATAGGTCCTTGGGGGAGATACTGACTATCGTCTGACGATGACCTCAAGACAACCCAGATGCGGTACAGCAAGCCCGCTGCGAGGGTCACTGAGCCGACTTGCGGATCTTCCAAAGGATGAGGCCTCAGAGTTAGCAGAGCATCGGGCGACATACCAAATCCTCCGGATCGTCAGCATCTTCCTTCGTCAGCATCCTCCGGGATCGGCCGGCCTCCGACGATTCAAATTATATATAATTTTTCATTTGCTTAGCTGCCCCGGCGGCCCTCCCACCCCTTAAATATCAGCAGCTCCTGACCAGAGATCCTGATTATGAGGGGAACTCTGATCACCTTCGAGGGGATAGACGGGAGCGGCAAGTCGACGGCCCTTGCCGGCGTTGCCCGGATGGTTGCTGAAGGAAAGCTGGCCGTCGCGGGGAGGCGTTTTCTCTTCACCGCCGAGCCGACGAAAGGAGAGGAGGGGCGGATATTAAGAGAGAGGCTGAGGGCCCCGGCGGCGGTGGGCGGTCCGGGAGGGAGGAGGGCGGGGCAGATGGAGGAGCTCTTCCTCTTCATGGCAGACCACGCCCGCCACCTGGCGGAGACGGTGATCCCGGCCCTGGAGGTGGGGATGGTCGTCGTATCCGACCGGTACTCCGACTCCAGGGCAGCCTACCAGGGAGCCACCCTCCGTGGGGTCGTCCCCACGCCGATGGAGCGGGTGCGGGAGCTCCACCGCCCCTGGAGCGTCGTCCCCGATAGGACGATCCTCTTCTCGATCGACCCCACCATGGCGGTGGAGAGGTGCCTCTCCCGGGGGGAGGCCGGCCCCTCGGCGCCTCGGGGGCCCGAGAAGTTCGAGAGGGAGGAGTTCCTCCGAGAGGTGGCGGAGAACTTCGATACCCTGGCGAGGCTGGAGCCCCAGAGGTTCGTCGTCATCGATGCCGGCCGCCCGATGGCGGAGGTCCTCGCCGAGACGGCAGAGGCCCTGGTTGAGATCCTCGCCGAGGGCTGAAGGCGGAAAGGCCGCAAGATCGGGGAGAACGACGGCGCCCTCCCAGAGCCGGCGAGGGCCCTCAGATGCGGACGAAGGCCTGAGCTGCCGGAGGATCCGGCCGATCCACCAGGGCGATCGCCACCAGCCGTCTCGCCCAAGCCAGCTTCTTCTTCTTCTTCGCCGTGACGGTGGGATCGTCGTAGTCGAAGCCCACCATCCTGATCTCTTTCGCCCCGAAGCGCCGGGCGAGGAAGACCGCCCGATCTCCGTCGGTGAAGCCGCCGAAGTTGTAGACCCCCTCCAGGGGGGCAGCCTGGGTGGTGGCGAGGACCTTGGTGAGCTTAGGAACGTACTCTCTCAGGGCCGCCAGGTTGTCGCCGTGGGCGTGGACGACCGCCGCCGAGCCCAGGCCGTTCGCGGCGAGGATGTCGGGCATAAAGCCGTCGAGGTCGGTGACGATGACGTCGGGGAGGGCCCCCACCGCGAGGATCGCCGTCGTCGCCCCGTCGGCGGCTATGATGACGGGATCGCCCCGCTTCGACGGCTCCGGCGACCCTTGTCCTCCTCCCAGGGCCTCCGCCAGGCCTTTCGGGAGGCTCGGCCCATTCCCGCAGACCAGAACCCTCCTTTCGCGGATCATCGAGGCGAGCTCCTTTATGGAGAGGTCTCCCTTCCGGCCCAATAGGAGGCTCTGGAGGAGCCGGGCTGCCACCTCGTCCTCCTCCCTGGAGAAGCCGAAATCCGCCAGGATCTCCGCGTAGATCGGCTCCCACTCCGAAAACTGCATGATCGTCCCATCCGCAGGAGATGGTTAAGCCTTTTCGCTGCGATCTGGCGGATCCCGGCCACGAAGGGAGAGATTCAGGATCATAATAAGCCGCGGAAGAACCAGACCGGATAAAAAGAAGAAAAGAGGGGCGGGGAAGATCTTCCCCATCAGCTGCTGCTGCCGCAACATCCACCGCTGATCTTAGGATCGTAGGCCGCATCAAAGACGGACCCGGCCGCAGTCTTGTTGGCGGCGGAGGTCAGCCCCATGCAATCGTAAGTGCAGGGGTTGTAGTAGGGCCCATAGTCGCACGGGTCGCCACATCCGACAATGCAGCAGGAGAGCCAGTCCTTCGGTATCCACTCGTGCTTGTAGGGGACATCGATGGACATGTTCTTCTCGATGTGGAAGGTCCCGACGTAGTGCTCATCGATCTCGATCATCGGGTTTCTCCAGGCGGAGTTCCTGGGCAGGAGATATCCGGTGCTGTTCATGTCGTCCGGCTCGCCCTGGTCGCCCTGGAGGACTCCGATGTCCACCATACCGTCGGTGATGTCCTCGTTGATCTTCATGGAGGTGTAGCCGACGCCCTGATAGACCGGATCCTCATAGGCGTAGTCCTTGTCCTTGACTATGACGTCGATCTCCTTGTCGATCGCCTTCGCATACTCCACCTGGTGGTGCATCATGGTGGCGGGCCTGTAGTTCTTTATCAGCGTCTTCTCCTTCAGGAGGGAGTCGTAGCGGATCGGGTTTCTGGCGTAGTAGCCGTTCCCGTAGGACATGGTCATCGGGGAGTAGACCATGGAGTTGTCCTCCCTCGCCGATATGCAGGAGTAGGCCTCCCACTCCCTATAGCATCCGTCAGGCCTGGAGTATTCGATCTCCTCTGCGCAGATCGTAATCTCGTTGTCGATGGTGCCGCTCCCGTGGGCGTAGTCCTTGTACATCGGCCCCTTCTGGTCAGTCCTTGGCGAATCGAGCTGGATGTACCTGTAGGTCATGAAGTAGCCGCTGCCCTGGACGCTCTGATCGAAGTCGAAGGTGATGTTTTGAGATACAGTTCCTTTCACACAGGGATAGACTTCGCAGTATCCGTCGTAGCATTCCGCCGCTGCCGATATCCCGATCAGGAACGACAGGGCGAGTATCGCGAGTGTAACTTTTTTCAGATCACTCCCTCCGTCTAAATTAAGCTCGGTAGAGACTTGCAAGAATCTAATGCCACCCACCTATTTTAATCTGTTGATTGCATTATACGATGGGGGGAGGGCTGCGGCAGGATTTCTCGGGGATTGGAACCGTCCCAGATCGAAGGGGGATCTCAGAGATCCGTGGTGAAAAGCGGGAAGTTTCAGATCTGGGGTTTACGAAAAAAGAGATAAATGGGAGATGGACGGCGGAAGGGATGGCCGGATCATCGCCCCGGATCGGCATCGTCGGCCTCGACCCGCCGCCGAAACTCCTCAAAGCCGATCGTATTTATGAACTCCAAAAGCCTCATGCCGGGCTTGGCGCCGGCCCGGTAGACCTCCAGGATCCGCCCTATGAGGGGGAGGATCTCCTCCCGGCCGACGAAGTCGCGGAAGATCCACCCCTCGTGGGGGGGCCAGCTCCCGCGCCCGCCGACGAAGAGCATGTAGCCGTCCTCGGCGGTGTACCGCGCCCCGACGGGGCAGTTGACGACGCACCGGCCACACATGGCGCACTTACCGTAATCGATGACCGCCTTCCCCTCGACGACGGAGGCAGCCCCCACCTTGCAGACCTCGACACACTTTCCGCACCCAGTGCACTTCTCAAGGTCCAGCTCCGGTCTCACCCTCCCCATGATCCCTATCTCGTTGAACTGGGGCCTGGTGCAGGGGAAGGGGCACCCGCCGATCCCGACCTTCAGGGGGCCGGGGGTCTTCTCCCCCGTAAACCGCTCCGCGATCTCCTCCGCCAGGGAGGTCGTCTCGGCCGCGGCCTTGAAGCAGTAGTCGGACCCGAGACAGGAGACGACGTTCCTGAAGGTCATCCCCGCAGACCCTGGGAGAAGCCCCGCCTCGGCGAGATCCTGGAGCGCCGGGTCCAGCTTCTCCTCGGGGACCCCCAGGATCGAGAGCTCCTGCCGAACGGTTATGTGCACCTCGCCTCCGTACCTCTCGGCGACCTCGCCGATCCGCCTCACCTGCCGGGGGGTGAGCATCCCCCCGGTCACCAGGATCTTTATCTCGAACTTCCCGTCCCTTCTCTTGAATACGGCGGGCATCCCCTTGTAAATCTCCGGCTTCAACGCCATTCCTCCAGCCTTTGTAGAACCATCGCCCCCAGGGGACTTGTAAATTGTGGTCGGGAAAAGGAGAACTCAGGATGAAGTGGTCTATTCGCGCCGGATAGCTTATCAAATGCTCCGAACCCGAGGGTCGCCTCCTCGGATCGGCGGGAGAACCTTAACGGGAAATGGGGGACAGGGCGAAGGAAGGCCGCGGCAGAGAGGAAGCGTAATAAAGGCGTGAATGGAGAGGGACGGAGGGAGGGTTACAGAGGGAAGATATAGAGGACCAGGAGAGGCGTGGACGGAGAAGGAGGAGAAGGGATCGGCCCGCGCCCCAAGGAGACGATTCCGACCAAAAGGTTAATACGTAAGGGATAAATTAGAAAATTGCCACGTGCCCATCGACGTCGATCTTGGGAACAATCTATATTTTGGTTCCATGGAGCTCGAAGGGGGGCGACTTTCCAGAAGTCGTGCAGAGCCCGGCTGAGATGATGATAAGATAAAGACGAGAGTCGATATTTTACTCGGATCTCCTCCAGGAGAGGTCGATCGAACGAGCATGTAACGTTTATGGCGCCCCACGCAGGACAGTGCCGTAGGGAAAGGACGTAATACCAGCCCGGGAGGCTGGAAAAGGAGGACAAAAGGGGGATGCTGGCAGAACTGGAAGAAAAGAAGGCCCGGCTGAAGCAACAGGCCATCGATTATAAGGATAGTCGCAGCCAATTGAACGCTGAAGCCAGCAAATGGGCCGCGGAGCGGAACGAACTGAACAAGAAGACCAAAGAGCTCATAGACAAGGCCCAAGAGCTCAAGACGCTCCGTGACGAGTACAACAAGAACGTGGCTGAGGCAAAACTGAAGCGGGACGAGTACAACGAGAAGACCAACGACTTGTACGCCCAGATAGACGAGATCAGGAAGAAGCACAACCTCACCGGCGACCGATCGATCCGGGGTCTGCGAAGAGAGATAGACCACATGGAGTTCAAGCAGCAGACCGAGGTCCTCAGCCCCGACAAGGAGAAGCAGCTGGTCGAGAAGATCTCAGCCCTTCGAGCCGAGTTCAAGGCGAAGAAGGAGCAGATGGAGAAGAACGAGGTTCTCCGAGATCTCCTGGACGAGGCCCAGAAGCTGAGGGACCAGGCTTCCGAATACCACGATCTAGTAACCAAGTCCGCTGAACTCGCCCAGGAATATCACGACAAGATGATCGCCACCTTCAAAGAGGCCGACCAGGTGAGGGCCGCTGCCGACGCCGCCCACCGAGAGTTCGTCAAGGCCCAGGAGGCGGCCGACAAGCAGCACCGAGAGTTCATCAGGACTCAGAGAGAGATACGCGATTTCGACAAGATCATAACGGGCCTCCGAAAGAAGAACCGGGAGAAGAGAGAGGACAAGGTGAAGGCCGAGGTCAGGAAGGAGGCCGAGGAGATCCTCACCCAGTTCAGACAGGGAGAGAAGCTGGACACCACCGATCTCCTGAGACTTCAGCGTTCAGGACTGGTTTGAACCAGCAGACTGTATAAAAGAAGGGCGGCCCCCTGGCCGCCCCTCAATCCGTCGTCCTTCGGAGATCGAGGGGGCGACCTCCCCGGGCGGATGAAGATGGAGATAACCTGGCTTTCTCATTCTTGCTTTGAACTCGAGGGGACGATGAAGGTCCTCATCGACCCCTACCTCCGGGGAAACCCCGCCGCCCCCGCGTCCGCTGAGAAGCTCGAGCCGGACGCCATCGCCGTCACCCACGGCCACGCCGATCACCTCGGAGACGCCGAGGATATAGCTCGCAGGACCGGCTCCCCGGTCCTGGCCGTCTCCGAGGTGGCGAGGTTCCTCGACCGCCGGGGGGTTTTATCCGAGGGGATGAACATCGGCGGCACCTTCCGGGTCGCAGACGTCTCCTTCACCATGACGCAGGCGATCCACTCCTCCGACATAACCGTCACCGATCCGCCAACCTGCGGAGGCGACGCAGCGGGCTTTGTCATCGACGATGGGATCAGGGTCTATCACGCCGGGGATACCGCCCTCTTCGACGACATGAGGCTCATCGGCGACCTCTACAGGCCCGATGTGGCGCTCCTTCCGATCGGAGACAGGTACACCATGGGGATGAGGGAGGCGGCGATCGCCGCGAGCTGGATAAGGCCTCACCTGGTGATACCGATGCACTACAACACCTGGCCCCGGATAAGCCAGGACCCAGCGGAGTTTCGGGAGATGGTGGAGATGCTATGCGACTCCGAGGTCGTTATCCTGGAGCCCGGCGACTCCCTGGAGTGCTGAACCCTCCGACGGCGGCGGGTCCACCAATAATAGATTCTTAGTTTTATATTTCATCTGAATTGCTGGTCCATCCCACAGACCTGCCGATCCTCTCCCGTATTGCAACCGCAAACTTTTAAACTTCGTCGCCGAACCACCCGTCGATGAGCGATCTTCGCCTGCTCTTTGGAAGACCGAAGATAAAGGGGAAAGAGCAGTTTCTCGCGGCTTTGAGGAGGGCCCAGGAGGATCGGCAGTCCGTCATCCAGGCGATGGACGCCTCCCTGGTCGTCGGCGAAAGCCACGCCGCCTTCGCCGCCGAGAAGGCGGTGCGGGCCTTCTCCGAGAGGAGGAACGTGGCCAAAGATCTGGGGCTGGAGATCCTCCGCTACGCCTCGGGCCAGAGGCAGATCGAGCGGGCGCTCACCATGGGCGTATCGGAAGCGACGGAGCGCGTCGCCCTGATCGTCTTGGGCACCCTGCCGGACATCTCCGAGATCGTCGAGGTCGACGGCGAAGGGCCTCGCTGGAGCGAGGCGGCCGTCAGGGAGGCCTTCGATATAGGGGATGCGGAGATCGAGGCCGCTGGGGAGGAGAGGATCCCCGACCTCGTGCTGGAGCGGATAGCGCTGATTGATGCTTACCGATGAGAGGATCTTATGAAAGAAGAGTTCTACACCCGAGGCCGATGGCAGAACTGGATCAATAAGATAAAGGAGAGCGGGTTCACCCTCCAGGAGTCGGAGGAGGACCCTTCGGCCGCGGTCTTCGTCTACGCCATGGACGACGTGGTCCTAGCCTGCCTCAAGGTCATCGCGAGATGCGAACACGGCACCATAACAAAAGAGGATGCGGTCTCCGCCATCGACGAGATCAGGGATATCGTCTCTGAGAGGGACGACTCCCTGGGAGAGGACGCGAACCTGATGCTGGAGTCCCTCAACGCCTCCCTCTCGGCCGTCTTCCTGGCGAGCCAGCGGTACATCGAGGGCGGCTACGACCGAAAGACGCCCCTGGAGGATATGGTGAGAAAGGCGGCCACCGCCGAGGAAGCGGGCCGAATGGAGGAGGCCCTGGGGATCCTGAGCGATATAGGGGCGAGGGTGATCGGCGGGGAAGCGGTCCCCGAGGAGGCCTTCGCAGAGCTCCCCTACTGCATGACCGCAGAGCTCCTCGACGGCATCGACGCCATCTCCGCCGCCCAGGTCGGGGACGACAGCTACAAGGAGGACGACGGCGAGGACGCCTGACCGGGCCGTCGCCCCGGCCTCGTCGTCACCTCGCGCCCGCTATCCAGGACGATCACCGTCTCCTCGGCCTGGGAGACGAGGGCGCCCTCCGCCTCCCAGAGGAGGGGGTACCGGTGGAGGACCCCCACTCGGAGGAGCTGAAGGATGGAGTAATCGATCCTCTCCCCCGAGAGCCACCGGCGGGCGAAGGGGAGGGAGGGGTACCTATCCTGGACCTCTTTTAAGAGAGCCCTCGCCGGCGGAGACCTGACGGGCCTCTTCCCGACGAGGGAGTATATCTCGACCTGGGGCGCCTCCGAGATCCTGCCGATCCCATCGGTGGCGAAGGGCTCGATGGCTATGACGTCCCCCGGCGATAGCTCCACTCCCTTATCGACGGCCCGGTTTGGGACCGACGGCTCGCCGTGGGCCCGGTATCGGTCTAGGCCGTGGCCCGTCAGGTTCGCGACGGAGTTGTAGCCGTACCCCCGGATCGCCTCCTCAATGGCCGCCCCCAGATCCGCCGTGGACGCGCCGGGCTCCACCAGCTCGATCGCCGCCGCAAGCCCGGCCTTCGAGGCCTCGACGAGGTCGGGGTGGCCGCCGAGGTCCACCGTCACGGCGGCGTCGGCGATGTAGCCGTCGACGTGGACCCCGATGTCCAGCTTCACCATCTCCTCGCCGAATGTCGACCCGTCCTGGGGGCGGGGGGTGTCATGGGCCGCGACCCTGTCCCGAGAGATGTTGCAGGGGAAGGCGGGCTCGCCGCCGAGGGCCCGGGTCTTCCCCTCTACGAACTCCGCCACCTCCAGGATGGAGACGCCGACGTCGATCATCGAGCTCGCCTCCGACCTGACCTGGGCTAGGATCTCTCCCGCCTTCCTGTACTTTTCAAGCACTTCAGCGTCCATCAAATCAGACTCCTATAGTCAACCTCGAAAGACTCGTCAGAGGATCAGCCGCTTCTCAAGGCTTGTGAGGTTTTCGCATCCACCCTCCATCACCACCAGCAGATCCTCAAGCCGGACCCCCCCAAGCTCCGGGTAGTAGAGGCCTGGCTCCACGGTGACGACGCTGTTCGCCTGGAGAGTCTTCCCCACCTCGGAAAGGGAAGGCCTCTCGTGGACCGCAAGCCCGACCCCGTGGCCGGTGGAGTGGACGAAGCCCCGGCCCTCCCGCTCAGGGTAGCCCCGCTCCTCGAAGATCTCGCAGACCCGCCCGTGGACGGCCTTCCCGCTCGCCCCCGCCCTCACCGCGGCGATCCCCGCCTCCTGAGCCGCCAGCACCACCTCGTAGATCTCGAGGATCTCTTCCTCGGCCTCGCCCCGGAGGACGGTCCGCGTCATGTCTGCGAAGTATCGGGTCCTCTTGGAGCGGGGGAAGATGTCGATGACGATGGGGGCGTCTCTCGGCAGGGGGCCAGAGCCGACGAAGTGAGGGTCGGCCGCCTCTCGGCCTCCGGCCACGATCGTGCCCTCCGCCTCGCATCCCCTCTCCAGGAGGGAGACGTCGATGGCGGACCTCACCCTCTCGGAGGTGAGGGGCTCACCCTCAAAAAGGAGGACCTCCCCGGCGGGCCGGGAGCGGCGGATCATATCGATGGCGACCTTCATCGCCTCCTCGCAGGCCCTCTGAGAATATCTGATCGCCTCGATCTCCTCGGCGGCCTTCACCTCTCGCATCTCCGAGACGGGGCTCTCCAGGACGTACATCTCGAACTCCTCGGCGAGGTCCAGATAGATCCTCACGGGAAAGTCTCCGAAGACCCCGAGCCTCTTGACGGACCGGTCCCGGAGAAACTCCTTCAGGACCGCGACGTAGGCCTCCTCGGGCCGTCCCATCCCGGCCATCTTCTCCAGAATCCCGTAATCGGAGGTGCTGACCACCTCATCGGCGACCGACTCCTTCCTGGCCCTCCCCGCCTCCATCCCCGAGACGAGGATGGATAGCGACGGCCGGGCCAGCAGGGCGAACCGGTCGGGGGCTGAAAAGCGGGATAGGTAGTAGATCTCCAGGTGGCAGCGGCCGTCTCCCAGGAGGAGAAAGCCGTCCAGCTCGTGATCGGAGAGAAACTTTCCCGTCTGAGGAGACGAAGGGGGCATGGGAGGGGATCAGGAGAGATAGTATAAAAGGATAGCCATAAAATGGAGGCCCTGCGGCCTAAAGCGAGCTGATCAGAGGCTCTTCATCGCCGAAGTGATCTCGCGGACGAAGGCCTCGACGTCCTCGGACCTCTCGATCCCGGTCCCGGTGACGATGATCTCGGCTCCCGCCTCCACCAGGCGCCGGGCCGCTTCCCCGGACCGGATCCCTCCGCCAACGATGAGAAGGGAGTCGCCGATGGCCCTCTTCGTCGCCGTCACCATCTTCGGGGGGACGGGCTCCTCGGCCCCGGACCCCGCCTCCAGGTAGACGAGCCTCATGCCGAAGTACTTCCCGGCGAGGGCGTAAGCCGCGGCCAGCTCGGGCTTATCTCTCGGTATCAGCTTCGCGTCCCCGACCCAGCCCACCGTCCCCCCCGGCTCGACTATGATGTAGGCCATGGGGATCGGCTCGATCCCGTATTTATAAACCAACGGTGCGCCGAGGGCCTGGTTTTCGATCAGGTAGCTCGCGCTCCTGGAGTTCAAAAGGCTCATGAAGAAGACGGCATCGGCGTTGGAGCAGAGCCCCGATACGCTGCTGGGAAAGAGGATCACCGGCAGGCAGGACTCGTCCTTGATCGTTCCCACCGTATCCTCCAGGGAGCGACCCGCCGCGCCGACGGACCCCCCCACCATGATGGCGTCGGTGCCCCCCTTTGCCGCCGCCTTCGCCATCTCGCCTGCAGCCTCCGGGCTCTGGGAGTCGGGGTCGATGAGGGTGAGATGGGCAGCTCCGGCCGCCTCCACGACCTTCGCCAGCATCTCCTCGACGGGACCGATCATGAGGACCTCAGCCCCCGGCCCGGCTACCCTCTGCTCTCCTTGGACTTGACGCGAAGCCCCTTGTAGCCGCACTTGCGGCATCGGGTCGAACGGGCGGCGTTTCGCGCGTTGCAGCGCATGCAGATCTTCATGTTGAGAAGGCGGTTTTCAGCCTCTGGAAATCTAGCCATGGAAGTATCCTCTCTGATCTCTATTGCGGCTTGTCGTCCCTGACGACGGATATCGCTAGATGGAACACGGCGATATGAACTTTTTGGAGGGTTTCAGGCGCCGGGGTTGGGATTTTCCTGAGAGGGCTTTCCCGCCCCCCCATTTTGAACCCAAGCGTCCCAGAAGGGACAACAGGTCTCGAGCCTGCCGCGTTTGGACTCTTCAGACCCCTTGGAGACAGAAGATTAGTCCGCTCTGCCACCCCGGCTCCGGAGCTTCTAGTTCAAACTTCTGGTTTATATCTGTTGGCCCGGCCCCCTCTCCGGCAGGATAGGCTTATGTGGGCGGGCGGCGAACCCCCGCCGGGAGATTTTGATGGCCCTTCGAGATGATGCGCTGGAGTTCCACCGGAAATCAAGGGGTAAGATCGCCATAAAGAGCAAGGTGCCCTGCAGCACCCGGGAGGACCTGAGCCTCGCCTACACCCCCGGCGTCGCCGAGCCCTGCCGCGAGATCGAAAACGATCCGGTGCGGATCTACGACTACACCGCCAAGGGGAACCTGGTGGCCGTCGTCACCGACGGCTCCGCGGTTTTAGGCCTCGGCGACATCGGTCCAGCGGCGGCGATGCCGGTGATGGAGGGGAAGGCGATCCTCTTCAAGGAGTTCGCCGACGTCGACGCCTTCCCCATCTGCATAGACTCTTCGGATCCGGCCGAGATCGTGGAGGTGACGAAGAGGATCGCCACCGTCTTCGGCGGGATCAACCTGGAGGATATCAGCGCCCCCCGCTGCTTCGAGATCGAGGAGAGGCTGAAGCGAGATCTCGACATACCCGTCTTCCACGACGACCAGCACGGGACCGCGGTGGTGACGGGGGCCGCCCTCATCAACGCCCTGAAGATCGCGAAGAAGGGTTTCGAAGACGTCTCGGTGGTCATGAGCGGAGCGGGGGCGGCCGGGGTCGCCGTCTCCAAGTTCCTGATGAGCCTCGGCGTCCGCGACATCGTCCTCTGCGACAGCAAAGGCGTCATTCATTCCGGCCGCTCCGACCTCAACTCCTCCAAGGCGGAGATGGCGAGGATCACTAATCCGAAAGGAAAGGCCGGCACCCTCGCCGATGCCATGGCTGGCGCCGATGTCTTCGTCGGGGTCTCGGCCCCGGGGATCGTATCCGAGGAGATGGCCAGGTCGATGGCCAAAGATCCCATAGTCTTCGCCATGGCAAACCCCGTCCCCGAGATCATGCCAGACCTCGCGAGGAAGGCGGGGGCGAGGGTCGTGGCCACCGGCAGGTCCGACTTCCCCAACCAGGTGAACAACGTCCTGGGCTTTCCCGGGATCTTCCGGGGGGCCCTGGACGTCCGGGCGCGGGAGATCAACGAGGAGATGAAGATGGCGGCGGCGAGGGCGATCGCAACGCTCGCGGAGCCGATCTCCGAGGATAGGATAATCCCCTCCCCCTTCGACCGGCGGGTAGTGCCGAAGGTGGCGGAGGCGGTGGCGAGGGCGGCCCTCGAGTCGGGGGTCGCAAGGCTCAAGGTCGATCCTGCAGAGGTCGGGCGGAGGGCGGCCGAGAGGATAGGGCTTTCTGGCTAGCTGGAGGCGAGGGGAGCGGACAGGAAGCTGAAGGCGGAGGCGCTTGAGGCGCAGAATATCCGGTGGGATGGAAAGAGGGCGAGGCGATACACCTTCGAGCGGTGAAACGGAGTCGGGAGCTGATGCCCGGCGCACAAAATTTAAATTATATTGTGACGTGTTGATTCCACATGGCACGATTTTACCATATTGATCGGGCAGGGCAACTAAAACGAGGAAACGTGATTAAATTAACTCGCTGTGACAACCTAAACCCAAAAGACTTACAGTACCACGTCGAGTTGTTATTTCCAGAAGGTGTTTCAAAGCATGGTGATACGTACTCGAAAAAGCAAGTAATAACACAAAAAAATGATGGTAGTCTTAACGCAGATATTAATTCTATTATTGAACTTCTCTTTGAATATGTAAGAAGAAGCAATTATTCTCATCGCCCATCAAGATTCCAGTCTTTCTTTGCGTTTGAATCTCAAGATGAAGCCACTGACTTCAGAAAGAATTTTTGTGATTCAAAAGGAGACCTTTGGGAAGTAGAATGCAATGACGTTCAAGCCTTTAAAGCTGATATGAGCAATCTAAATTTTGATGATTCATTATCAACGATTTCCTATAGGGCTTCTTGCTATTGGGAGGGGCGCCGAAATCCAGATACTAGTAAAACTCCCATATGGGAGGTCTTATTGACGCCGCCAGTCAGTGCAGTCAAAAAAATAAATAGCACCACTATTAAACGCCCGACATATTTTGAGTAAAGAGAGTATTTATGAACTACTCGATGACTTCTTCGAGGGCTTGTTGAGAATTCCTGGCAGTATCTTCTAGACAATGCCTCCGGTCAGAGACAATCTGGAAAGATAAAAACCGATTATAAAAACAGAAAAATAGAGGTCAGAGGACCTCCTTCTGGACCTCGCCCCTTATATCCTCGAAGTCGACGAAGTGCATCCCTGACACCTCCCGGAGCTCCCGGGCGATGAACCTTTTTGTGGACATGACCATGAACCTCTTCCCCCGGGCCCGCAGGAGCCGGAGGGGCCGCTCGAAGTCGCCGTCGCCGCTGACCAGGATCGCCATGTCGTAGTTCTCGATGGTGTTGAACATGTCCAGGACGATCTCGATGTCCAGGTTCGCCTTCCTGATCTCCCGGCCGTCGTCGAGGACGATGATCTTCAGCTCCTTGGTGATGATGGAGTAGCCGATGTCGGCGAGGGCGGTCAAGAATCCCTGCTGCCTCGTGTCTGGCGGGTTCTCCTCCCCGACGTAGTAGTAGGCGTCGATGATCTCCCCGCCGGTCCTGTTCTCGATCCACCGGAGGAGCTTCTCGAAGTTGATCCACCACTTAAGCTCATCTTTCTGCATGTAAAAGATGTTTGCACCATCTACAAATACCGATATTTTCAATTATAGTTCTCCTTTATTTTAAATGTGATGAACGTGTCTGGAGAGGCTGTAAATTACCATTCCAGAGGAGAGAAGATCTGACGATACATATAGTTTCCTGAAAGTTTCCTGAAAACTGCCTCCGTTCTGGGCATGATATGCCGAAAGAGGAGGAGGAGGAGGAGATCCTATGGGGGAAGGAGCGGGGGAAAGGGAGAAGGAGGGACGTGGGAGGCTGCCAAAAAAAAAGCCCACATCTCTTCATCCGCCCCGCGGACCGGGGTCAGTCGTTGGCCGCGGCCCTGGGGGGCGTGCTATCCCCCTTCCTCCGGCAGCCGTCGCAGATCCCCTTCAGGTCGAGGCTGGACCCGATGACAGTGAAGTTCGCCGCCGCAGAGACCTTGGAGATCAGCTCTCCCATGATGGGGTCGGACCAATCGATGAGGCTTCCACACTGAATACATAGCAGGTGAGCGTGAGCCTCGATATTCGGATCGTATCTCGTCTCGCCCTGGGAGATGTTCAGCTCCATGACCAGCCCAATATCATTCAATATTTTGAGCGTGCTGTAGACCGTGGCGAGGCTCACCGTCGGGTGGGTCTTCTTGACCTCGAGGTATGCCTTCTGCGCCGTTGGATGTTCGTGATTGCTTAAGATATACCTGCTGATGGCGATCCTCTGGGACGTAGCCCTATACCCCCTGTTGCGGAACGCCTTAATTATCGATCCCTCAGGATCTCCGGAATTGGTCATGGTGATTATTAAGTAATAATCAATCTTAAATAAACCTATGCTCAATAAAGATTTTGGGAGCCATCGACTCAAATTTTGGGCGTCCAAGTTGATCGAGCCCTCGAGATTGATGGAGATGGCGTAAAGGAGACGCTAAAATGACAGATCATATAGAACAGGAAGCAATATCAGGGATCCCTCTTCTGGGAGACAAGGTCCCTGAGATGGAGGTCCAGACCACCCACGGCAGGATGAAGATCCCCACCGACTTGAAGGGAAAGTGGTTCGTCCTCTTCAGCCATCCCGGAGATTTCACGCCGGTCTGCACCACCGAGTTCATAGCCTTCGAGAAGATGAAAAAAGAGTTCGATAAGCTCAACTGTGCCCTCGTTGGATTGTCCATCGATCAGGTCCACTCCCACATGAAGTGGACTGAGTGGATCAAAGAAAAAATGAAGGTGGAGATCACGTTTCCGATCATTGCGGACAACGGTGTCGTCGCCTCAAAGCTCGGAATGATCCATCCGGGGAAGGGGACCAACACCGTGAGAGCGGTATTCGTGGTTGATCCAAACGGCGCCATGAGGCTGATGCTATACTACCCCCAGGAGATAGGCCGGAACATGGACGAGATCCTCAGAGCCGTCAAGGCCCTCCAGATATCCGACAAAAACAAGGTGGCACTCCCAGCCAACTGGCCGAATAACGACCTCTTCGGCGATGAGGTGATAATACCCCCACCCTCTGACGAGAAGACCGCAGCCACCAGAAAGACCGGCGGCGGCGTCGTCTGCGAAGACTGGTGGTTCTGTCACAAGAAGCTCTGAGCCGCCGGAAAAGTAGTTAAGAATGCAGATCGTTTATAACGATTGATGGTGAGGAATATGGCGAAGATCGGAGTTGTGAGACATCGAGTGGAGGACTTCCCAGCCTGGAGACGGAAGTTCGACGATCGGATGGAGATCCGGAAGAGCAACGGATGGTCGGGGCACGAGCTCTACTACGACGAGGGGAAGAAAGAGGCATATGTGGTCCACGCCGTCCACGACGATAAGCTGGAGGTGGCCAGGGAGCATATGGAGAAGTTCAAGGCCATGGGGAAGCGAACGGAGATGAAGCCCTCCGGGAACCCCGACCACTCGATAATGCCAAGAGGCGAGAAGATCGAAGCCGTAAATTACTGATCCGACTACGGGATGGACGGCTCCTCCTCCGGGGCTCTGGGCCCCCCCTCGCCGCCCTGAAGGAAGCTCCTCGGGGGCCGGGCCGCTTCTTCATCCTCCCCTCATCATCCTATAGCCCATCCTCCGGAGTCCGACAGCCCCGCCCTGCGGTCCCGGGCAGATCCCACAGATAGGGGTCATGGGCCCGGTCGGCAGCCCCCCGGCCTCCAGGGTCTCGCCGCTCCGCAAAAAGTTTAAGGAAATCCGACGAAGGTTTTAGAAAGACTATGGAGATATTCGCATGGCTGAAAAGAGATTCTACTCCCTCCCCGAGCTGCCCTACGCCTACAACGCCCTGGAGCCTCAGATCTCCGAGGCCCAGCTCCGGCTCCACCACGACAAGCATCACGCCGCCTACGTCAACGGCGCCAACGCCATCCTGGAGAGGCTGGAGAAGGCCCGGGAGGCGGGAACGGACCTGGACATGAAGGCGACCCTCAAGGAGCTCTCCTTCCAGGCGGGAGGCCACCTCCTCCACAGCCTCTTCTGGACGAACCTCGCCCCGGAGGCGAAGGCGGCCGAGGAGCCCAAAGGCGCGCTAGCCGACGCCCTCAAGGACGAGTTCGGCTCCTTCGCGAGGTTCAAGAAGGAGTTCTCCGCCGCCGCCGCGACCGTCGAGGGCTCCGGCTGGGCGGCCCTCGCCTGGTGCGGCATGACGAAGAGGCCCGTCATCATGCAGATCGAGAAGCACAACGTCAACGTCTACCCGATGTTCCGGATCCTCATGGTCCTGGACGTCTGGGAGCACGCCTACTACCTCGACTACAAGAACGAGCGGCCGAAGTTCGTCGAGGCCTTCTGGAAGATCGTCGACTGGGACGAGGTGGGCCGGAGGCTAGAGGCGGCGATAAAATAGGCCGCCCGAAGCCGCAAGGCCCCGGAAGGCCCGTCTCAGGAGGAAGGCCTCCCTTCTTTTCTCCTCCTTATTCAGAGATCCTCCTGCCGGCCCGTCACCATCTCGCTGACCCAGTCCCAGTCGTGGTCGTAGACGTGGGCCGAGCAGCTGACGGTCGTGATGGAGCCGGGATCCGCTCCCACCCTCTCCGCCACGTATTCGAGGAGCCTGGTTAGGCCGTAGAGGTTTGCCGGATAGGCGCCCGCGAAGTCGTGGCTCCGGAATAGGGCCGTGAGGTGGAGCCTCCCCTGCCTAATTTTAAAGTCGTCGACCATCATGCAGGGGACCTCCTCCTTCTCCGTATCGACGGGCGGGATCCACGTCACCGCCGAGGCCCTCCGCGAGTTCGGATTGGCCCGGAGGCGGCGGACGACGTGCTCGATCTGGTCGACGGGGCCGTCGAGGCCTCCGGCCACCCCAAGGTCGTCCCGGACCTTGCCTGCCCCTCCCCCACCCCCGCCGGGGGCGGGGAGCGCCCAGGCCCGGAGCCGCTCGCCGTAGGTGTACTCAAAGCCGGGGTTGTTGCCGCTTATAAGCTGCTCTGCGTATTCCTCCAAGCGAGACTCATTCCAAGAGTACCACTCTACAGGGATCATATCCCTCCTAGGATCTTCCACCACCACCTCCAGGGCCAGGATCTCCCGGGTCCTGGTGCCCCGCTCGTCGGTGATCTCCTCGCCGCCGCGCCAGATTAGCCCCAGCCCCCGCCGCCACGCCTCGGGGATCGTATCCGCCCGTATGAACCTTCCGACCCTCACAAGAACACCCTCTGTCGTTTGGGACCAAGGGCTGAAATAGTTGGCTCTTGAAGGTGGAAGGGCGGAACTTATTCAGCAGAGCCCTGGAGACCTACAAAATGCCCGACTTCGAGTGGGAGCTGGTGGCGGCCATAAACCGCTTCTTCGAGGCGGCAGGAATCAGGGGCGTCGCCTACCGGCTGAAGCAGAGCAGGTACACCCCCCAGGTCGTCGACCTCTTAGTCGACTCGCCCCACCCCCCCTACTACCTGGCCATCGAGTGCAAGAGCATCGACGCCCGGAAGGCGAAGACCCTCTACTTCACCCAGCACTTCTCCGCCGCTGGCGGCGTCCACCAGATCGAGAGGATCGACCAGTTCATCGATAGGACCGGACGGCGGGGGTTTTTGGCGGTGGAGCTCCGGAGGGGGCCCGGGAAGCCGAAGACCGCCCACCTCCTCCCCTGGAATGCTGCGATCGAGGCCTTCAGGTCCGATAGCCCCGGAATCCCGGTGGAGAGGATCGAGGCGGTCCCCCCCCTCGGAAGGAGGGACGGATCCTACCTCATCGAGGCGGGAGATCTTGATCGGGAAATTTAGGGCCAATCAATTTTACTTCGCGCAAGAGGATTTGGATTAAGCTTATATCCCCTTCCGCCACTCCCAAACCCCATGAAGCTTCCCGGTACCGCGACCCAGCCGGAGAACGTCCAGATCGCCATAGGAAAGCTCGACATCAGGCCAGGGATGGCCTTCCTCGACGTCGGATGCGGCTCAGGAGCCGTATCCCTCGCCGCCAGCAGGTTCACCGATCGGATATTTGGCATCGACCGGAGGCCCGAGGCTGTAGAGATCTCCAGAGCGAGGGTCCCGGCTGGTACCTTCCTCTGCGGCGAGGCGGCAGGGATCATCCCCGGCCTTCCCAAGATCGACCGGTGCTTCATCGGCGGGACGGCGGGGATCGAGGCCTTCTTTCCAGCGCTGATGGAGAGGCTATCTCCGGGAGCCGCCGTCGTCGCCGACCTCGCCAGGATCGGGATCGCCTCGAGGGTTGCAGAGCTTATGAGGGGCGCGGGGATCTTCGAGGAGCTCCTCCAGATCGGGATAGCCCGGGGCTACGACCTCGCCGGAGACATCGCCCTCCGGCCGGAGAACCCCATCTTCATGGTGGTGGGGAGGCTTCCGGGAGGGCGGAGCCCATGACAACAGGAGGACCGAGGATGGGGGGCCATCGGGGGAGACGACAGATCTCAGGAGAAGAGATGGAGGTTGCGACGTGCTGATAGGGGTGAGCCTCGGCCCCGGGGACCCGGAGCTGATCACCCGGAAGGCGGAGAGGGCCCTTGCGGCCGCGGATAAGGTCTTCGTCCCCGGGAAGATGGCCGCAGATCTGGTCCGGCGGTACGCCGAGCCGGAGCTCCTCGACTTTCCCATGATCTCGGATAAAAGGAGGCTCCTTGAGATCTGGGCTGAGAACGCGGACCGGGTCGCCTCCTGGGCCGCCCGCGGCGACGCCGCCTTCGCCTGCATCGGGGACGTCAACACCTTCTCCACCTTCTCCCACCTCAAGAGGCTGGTAATCGAGCGCCACCCGGAGGTGGAGATCGAGACGATCCCCGGGGTCGGGACGGCCCCCGCCCTGGCGGCGAGGCTCGGGGTCGACCTCTCGGAGTCGTTTCTGGTCTCCGACGGCTCCCCGGTGAATACGGTGATCAGGATGAAGGCGGTCCGTCCCGCCGAGATGGCAAAGGAGCTCGCGGCGGAGGGTTTCGACGAGTTTCTCCTGGGGGTCCGGCTCTACACCCCCGATGAGGTGGTCGTCAGAGGCGAGATGCCGGAGAAAAGCGACTACTTCAGCGTCCTCTGCGCCAGGAGGAGGAGATGAGGGTCCACTTCGTCGGCGCAGGGCCGGGGGACCCCGACCTGATAACCGTCAGGGGCGCCCGGCTCCTGGCGGAGGCGGACCTCGTCGTCTACGCCGGATCCCTGGTGAACCCCGCCCTCCTGGAGGGGCTCTCGGCAGAGCTCGTCGACAGCAACAAGATCAACCTCGAGGAGATCAACGACCTTCTCCTCTCCGCCCTCCGGAGGGGCGAGAGGGTGGTGAGGCTCCACAGCGGCGACCCCTCCCTCTACGGCGCCATCCTCGAGCAGATGAGGCCCCTGGAGGAGGCGGGGGTGGAGGTGGAGGTCGTCCCCGGCGTCTCGTCATTGTTCGCCGTCGCCGCCGCCCTCAAGACCCAGCTGACCCTGAAGGGGGTCTCCGAGTCGCTGATTGTGACGAGGCCCGCGGGGGCGACCCTCGTGAGGGACTCTATCCGGGAATTTTCCAGATTCGGGACGACGATGGCGATATTCCTCGGGGCGGACAAGATAAGGGAGACGATGGAGCGGCTCGAGGTCCCGAAGGAGACGCCAGCGGCCGTCGTCTACCACGCCTCTTGGCCCGACGAGCAGGTGATCGTCGGGACCGTCGGGGACGTCGCCGACCTGGCTGAAGAGGCGGGGATCACCAAAAGCGCCCTCATCCTCGTCGGAGACGTCATATCGAGGAGCGGGTTTGGGAGGTCTCACCTATACCGAAGTCGGTAGCCGTCCTCGTCTTCCGTCGGAACCTCGCCGAGGGGGAGAGGATCTCTCAGGCCATCAGAGACCGGTACGACCCAGAGATCGTCGTCTACCGGCGAGAGGGACCCGAGGCGACCCTGGAGTCCCTCGCCGGCTTCGACCTGGTGGTGGCGGTGATGGCCGTTGGGATCGTGGTGAGGATCCTCTGCCCGTCCCTCAGGGACAAGTGGACCGACGCCCCCGTCGTCGCCGTCGACTCCTCCCTCCGATCGGCCGTCCCGGTGGTGGGAGGCCACCACGGAGGAAACGATCTGGCGTATCATCTATACGAGAAGCTGGGGGCGTACCCCGCCGTCACCACCGCCACCGACGCGGCCGAACGGCCATCCCTGGAGGGGACGGCGGATCGGCTGGGGGCCGTCGTCGTCAACAGGTCCTCCTCGAAGGACGTCAACCTCGCCTTCCTCAGGGAGGACCTCCCCATCCACAGGATCGTCGGACCTAAGGTCGTCTTGGTCGACGATGGGGTGGCGGTCCTCAAGAGCAGGGGGGGGATCGTCGTCGGCCTCGGCGCAAGGAGGGGGGTCGGGGCCTCGGAGGTCCTGGAGGCGATCGGGTCCGCCCTGGAGGCGGTGGGGAGGTCCATAGAGGAGATCCGGGCGATCGCCACCGCCGATATTAAGAGGGACGAGACCGGCATCTCCGAGGCGGCGGAGAGGCTGGGGCGGCCGGTCATCTACCTCGACGATGAGGTCCTCAACGCCCAGAGCCCGACGACGGAGTCCCGGGCGAGAGACCTCGGCCTCATCGGGGTGGCAGAGCCTGCGGCCCTGGCCCTATCCGAGAAGCTGATCATGCCGAAGAGGGCCTACGGGAGGGTGACCGTTGCCCTCGGCGAGTAGGCTTTACATCGTCGGGATCGGCCCCGGCAGCCCCGGCCTCCTCACCAGGAGGGCGAAGGAGGCTTTGACCGAAGCCAGAAGCGTCGTCGGCTACGGCCCCTACCTTGACCTCGTAAAAGACCACCTTTCGGGGAAGGCCGTCCGCTCCACCGGGATGGGGCGAGAGGTGGATAGGGCGAGGGAGGCGGTCGACCTCCTCGAAGATGGGGATGTGGCCCTCATCAGCAGCGGAGACCCGAACGTCTACGGGATGGCGGGGCTCGGGCTGGAGGTCGCCTCCGGGAGGGTTGAACTCGAACGGGTAGAGGTCGTCCCCGGAATCACCTCCTTCTCAGCGGCGGCCTCTAGGGCTGGGATCACCTTCCGAGATTCGGTGGCCGTTCTCAGCCTCAGCGACCTCCTCACCCCCTGGGAGAGGATCGAGGAGAGGGCACGGACGGCATCAGAATTGGGGATGCCGATGGCGATCTATAACCCTCGGTCCAGGAGGAGGACCTGGCAGCTGGAGCGGCTCCTCGATATCGTCACGGGGAGCGGCGAGGAGGACCGGCACCTTCTGGTGGCCAAGAACGTCTCCCGGCCCGGCGAGAGCCTCTGGTGGACGACGGCGAGAGAGGTTCTGGAAGAGGCTCTCAGGGAAGAGATCGACATGTTCACCCTCCTCATCATCGGAGGAGAGGGGATGGCGAAAGGATGGGGGTGGGGTGAGGGTATGGGAAAGGCGGAAGGTGTGGGTGGTGGTGATGGGATCGCCGCGGTAGAACCCGCCCCCGATGCGAAGATACGCCTGGTGGGGGTTGGGCCCGGCGACCCCCGCCACCTCACCCAGGAGGCGGAGGGGCTGATCCGGGGGTCTGACCTCCTCCTGGGGGCTGAAAGGCACCTCGCCTCCGTCGGCGCCCTCCGGGGGGGCCTTGCGGCAAGATGCCTTTCGATCTCCACCACAGGGAGGTTCGAGGAGAGGATCCGGGCGAGGCTAGCGGCGGCGGAGGAGGCGGCCAGCCGGGGCAAGACCACATCGATCCTCTTCGGAGGGGACCCCAGCACCTTCAGCTCCGCCTGGAGGGCCCTCTCCCGCCCAGGGATCCGCGTATCCCCGGGGGTCGGCGCCTTCGCGGCGGCGGCGGCGAGGGTCGGCGCCCCACTGGTGAGCGACTTCGCCCTCCTCTCGGGGCTGGACGGAGAGGCTCGAGAGAAGGCCCAGCGACTTCTGGAGGCCGGCTTCGCCGTCGTCGTCTACAACCAGAGCTCCGGAGAGCTGAAGGCCATCGCTGAGGCCGCCTCCTCCCTCGACCCGGAGAGGCCCTTCGCCCTCGTCCAAGACGCCACCCGGCCCGACGAGCAGATAGCCATCGGTAGGGCCTCAGATCTGGCGAGGCCGAAGTTCGATGGCAGAAGGTGCACCCTCATCCTCGCAGGGCCGGCGGCCGATATGAGAGATGGGATGATCATATCCCGGAGAGGGTACGAGAGGAAGTACGATTACTGATAGATCAAAACCGGTGGCGTTGAAGATGATCGAGAAGAAATATTCAGATCTGGGGGCGGTGACCCCCGAGGCGAAAAAGATCTACAACAAGAGCAGGAGCCTCATCGCCGGGATCGTGGGGGATAAAAACCCCGAGGACAAGATAAGGCAGCGGTGCGTCATCGCCACCGGCGACCCCGCCGTCGCCGAGATCCTCAGGTTCAGAAACGACCCCGTGAACGCCGGCCTCGCCGCCCTGGAGGCGGCCGCCGCCATATACGTCGACATCAAGATGGTGGAGGCGGGGGTGGTGAAGAGGGGGCACAATAGCCCCATCATCACCGCCATCGGCAGGGGGGACGACCTCGCCGAGAGGGAGGGGATCACCAGGACCTCGGCGGGATTTCGCGAGCTTGCTGGGGAGCTATCCGGGAGCATCGTCGTCATAGGAAACGCCCCCTCAGCCCTTCTGACGGTATGCGAGATGATCGAGAAGGGCGAGGCAAAGCCCGCCCTCGTCATCGGCGTCCCCGTAGGGTTCGTCAACGCCGCCGAGAGCAAGGAGAGGCTCCGGAGGATCGACCTTCCCTCGATATCGACGGAGGGGACCCGGGGCGGGACCCCCATCGCCGTCGCCGCAATAAACGAGATCATAAACATCCGGCAGGAGAAGAGGAGGGCCTGAGCCCTCCGGAGGGGGGCCGGCCCGAAAGATGGCCACCAAAGACGGCGGAGGAGGGAGCTCAGGGATGGAAGAGGAGGGGCAGGGAGAGGAGGGGCCGAAGGAGGCGGGGCGGAATGAGGAGAGGCCGGAAGAGAGGGGTAGAGAGGGAGGGGTGAGAGATCCCGTCTCCGGCCTATCCATCCCCATGGACTGGATCGAGAGGTCCGCCGACCCCCACGTCCTGGAGAAGGCCGAGGGCGGCCTCTGGGCCCTCCTCTCCGACGGGACCCTCCTCCGAAGGGGGCTCACCACGGGGACGACGGCCGCCGCCGCCGCCAAGGGGGCGGTCATCTCCCTAAGGGGGCCGGTTTTGCTGGTCTCGATCCTCACCCCGGCGGGGATCAGGGTCGCCGTCCCCGTGGAGGGCAGCGGAGGAAACTGCACCGCCGTCAAGGTCGGGGGAGACCACGCCTCCGACGTCACCGCTGGGGTGGTGTTGATGGCGAGGGCGGAGGCCATCGAGGCCGAGGCGGGAGATGAGGCGGCCGATTGGGAGGATCGCGGGCCGATCGGATCCGACGATGCCGTCCGGAGCGAGGGGGCCGGGCCGGGGAGGGAGGGGCCGAGAAAGAGGATCGAGCTCTTCGCGGGGGCCGGGATCGGGCGGATCGGGGCTGGGGGGCTCACCGCCCCCCTGGGAAAGCCAGCCATCAGCCCCTCGGCGAGGGGAGAGATAGAAACGGCTATCGAGGAGGGGATGGACGAGGCAGGCCTGAAGGCGGTCCGGGTCGAGCTCGCGGTCTTGAACGGCGAGGCGATCGCGAAAGAAACCCTCAACCCGAAGGTCGGTGTCCTCGGCGGGATCTCGATCCTCGGTTCGACGGGGTTCGTAGAGCCCTGGAACGAGCACCTCGCCGAGAGCCGCGAAGCCGAAGTCCTGGAGGCGGAACGGGTGGTCGTCACCACCGGGAGGGTCGGCCTCAAGTACAGCCGGTTTCTCTTCCCAAAATACAGGGCCGTCCTCCTGGGAAACAAGCTCGATCGGCTCCGGTTCAGGGAGGGGCAGGACTCCGTCCTCTGCGGCCTCCCCGCCCTGATCCTCAAATGGGGGATGCCCGATCTCCTGGAGGGGACGGAGTACAGGACCGTCGCGGAGATGGTCGAGATGGAGCCGGACCACCCCCGGATCGACGGGGCTCTCCGGATGGTCGGAAAGCGGCTCCCTGGAACGAGGATAGTCCTCATCAACAGGGACGGCTCGATACTCCGGGACCTACCCCCCACCCCCCCAGCAATCCCTCCGGGCTCCCAAGAGCCAGCTCCGCCGGTCAACGAGTCGGGATGAGATAGGATAAATTGAGGTAGGTTCTGATGAGGTGGGTTCTGGGATGAAGATCGTCGGCGTAGGAGCAGGCCCCGGGATGCTGACCATCGAGGCGGCCGAAGCGATAAAGGAGGCCAGGCTGATCCGGGGATCGAGGAGGGCGATCGAGCTGGTCCGGGAGGCGATCGCCCCCGGCTGCGACGTCGCGGAGATCGAGAACTACAGGGCTCTCCGGGAACTGCCGCCGGAGGCGGTGATCCTCTCCACCGGAGACCCGATGCTCAGCGGCCTCGGCTACCTCGACGGGGAGGTGATCCCAGGGATATCCAGCATGCAGGTCGCCTGCGCCAGGCTTAAGGTCAGCCTCCTCAAGGTCGCCCCCATCACCGTCCACGGAAGGAGGATGGATCCCGAGCCGATCGTCGCTGAGTTGGCTCGGGGGAGGTCCGTCTTCCTCCTCGTCGACGACGCCACCGACCTTCCGGGGCTCTGCCGGCTCCTGGAGGAGAGGGGACTATCGAGGGACGTAGCCGTCCTCACCGACCTCGGCTACCCAGAGGAGAAGATCCGGCGGGGGAGCACCAGGAGCCCGCCGCCCTCGAAGGGGCTCGCCTCGGTGATGATAGGAGATCTGGGCTTTCCCCGCTGAGGGTGGGATGAATACTGGGCTTCCGCCGCGGATGATGGGAAGGCTTCTGCTGGCGACGACGGATACGGGCCTCGGCTGGCACGAGGGGTAGATCGGGGGTTGGAGGGCTGATAGTGGATCTGGGTCGGGGGGGGTCAGGATTATCGGGTTCTATAAGACCCCATCATTTCCACTGGAGAAGCCGAGAAGATTAATAAAGATTGAATATATAAAAAGCTCCTAATTGGGATTGCAGACCTTGCAGGGCACGTAGCCAGCATCCTCTGCCTCCTTCTTGGAGCGGAATTTTATAATATTTTCTGCCTTTATCTTCTTCGCCGACTTGCAGTCGGGCCGATGATACTTGTCGGAGGTCTTGCTCCCGACGTATTCATATCCGAGATCATCTGCCGAACCGGTATCAGTCTCCTTCTCCCCGTCGATGGCAGAAACCGAATCCTGAGATCCGTCATCCCTTTCGAGCTCCTCGGCGGAGTCTGCAAAGTCTCGAGATGCGTCGGTGGATATCGATGAGAACGATGAGAAGGAGGGAACCACCGTTGCCGATCCGTATCTTGAACGGGGCTCGACGGACGCCCTCTCGGAGGGAGCCTCCAGGGGGGGCTCCTCCGATCTAGGCCAGATCACCCTTTGGGGATCATCCTCTGCCACCAGGCAATCACAACGCTCCGCTATCGTCACCCCCTCCAGCGATAGGAGGCCCTCCGGCTCCTCCACCTCCAGAAGACAGGAATACCCCACCTCGGGGCGGAGACGACTGATCTTTCTGATGTCGAAATCCCGCCCCTTTCCCGGCTCCAGATCCATCATCATATACCTGGACCCATCGACGAGCTGATCCCCGTCCCAGAGGGTGGCGTTGAGGATGAGGTAGGGGATCGGCGATCCGGTCCGGACGGCCACCGAACCCCAGGCTCGGAAGAGGGTGCTGCTGACGGAGGAGTCGAAGTCGAGGACCTCCAGGGCCTCCGTCGAGGAAGAGGGGGCCGAATCAGGGGCGAGATATCCTGAACCCGGATCCACCCCCTGCGGCCCCGGATCTTCTGCGGTCCTCAAGGGGGGCCCGCGATACCCATCGCCCCTCGAATAGGGCGAAGATCGAGCGTCCTGGATCCACGCCCCCCAGTTCTCCAGCACCGATGATATCGCCCCTGCCGCTGGAGGGAGGACCTCAAACCCACCTCCAGAGTGGAGGTACGCCCCAAAGGCGAGGAGGGCCCCCAGGAGGAGGGTAAAGATAACAGCCCTTTTGCGGGATCGAAGCCTTTTCGTCAGATGCAAACCCCCTTATTTCCACTGGAGATCGAAGGCATGAACCCCTGCAGGAGGGGGCTTTTTCAATGCCTTTTATGAGAGGGATCTAAAACAGGTAAACCAGCCCTATCCGAGCCGGTCTGACCCTGAGGCCGCCCCGAGACCCCTCAACCTCTCCAGAACCTCCAGCGCCTCCTTCAGGCACTCCAGCTGGCTCTTCAACCTGCCCAGATCCTGTTCATCCCGCATCTTATCGGAGATCTCCCCCACCTTATCCAGGATCGCTGCCTCCATCTCCTCAAAAGCCAGATCCTTCGGTCCTTTCTTCCCCCGATCCCCAGATGACCTTTCGCGATGGGAGATCCCCCCGCCAGGTCCCCTCTTCTGACCCCCTTCGTCCTCCCGCTCCACCCCTCCTTCGTAGTCGGTCCCCCGGCCCTCCCCCCTCTCCTCCCCCGAAATAGAAGCCGATGCCCCTGAGGGTCCGGCCGGAGTTCCAAGGGATGGCCTTTCAGCCTCGGGGTGGGGCTGAGCCCCTCTTACGTCTTCAAAGGAGCAGACCGGGCAGACCAGATCCCCCTTGTAGCGGAAGAGAGGTGCCCCGCAGTCGTGATGGGCGGCCAGCATCGTCCCCCCCATCTCCAAGAGCCTAGTTATCCTTCTGATCGCCTCTTCTTCTTCCATATGCCAAATCACCCCACCTTCATCCCAGCCCTTTTATCCTCGGCCACAGGCTCCATCACGATGGCTCTGGGCCAGAGGCCTGGTCGCAGAGAGTTCGCAAGCCGCGAGAAGTGAACGGCCTTCCCTGAGGCCGACGACGATCTCCAAGCATATGGCCAATTAGACGCTTCAGAGCCACCATATGTTTAAATATGACTACCATGTCATAACTTGATGGGACGGATTTATCCTATAACCTTTTTGCCGTCTTGAAAATGTGGTGATTCCATGGCAGCTGAAAACGTGATTAAGCAGTGCGTCGAAGTTTTAGAGCGCATCATGAGCGACGATACCGTTCCCAGAAATATAAGGCGTTCAGCAGATAGCGTCAAATCAACCCTTCTCAACGACCAAGACTCTGAGGCCATAAGGGCCGCGTCCGCCATATCGATTCTGGACGAGATCAGCAACGATCCCAATATACCCCTCCACACCAGAACCCTGATCTGGAACGTCGCAAGCCAGCTCGAGACGATTCCCGTCGAATGATGCCGTAAAAAAGACCTCGTAGGGTGGCGGCCTGCGGGCCATGGGCTTACGGCCTGCGATTCAAGGAGGGAAAGAAGAGAATAAAGAGGTTCTAAATAGGATTTTTGGAGTTTTGAGCCGTTCAATACCCCTTAAAACCCCGCAAAATCGGGTAATAACCCTTCAACCCTCGTTAATCTCGAACGATTTCGAGAACTGAGGGGATGTTCGAGTTTTCTGTACCATCGGCCGGCGAACTATCGGGCTCTTATCTTGCGCCTCTTATTCCGTCCACCCCTTTGTTTCCACTGGAGCCCCCCACCCCATTGTTTCCACTCGAACCTCTGAAATACCGGAGCCCGGACCAATTCGAGGAGTAGTTAAAATAATATCAATATATTTTATTCATTAAAAAAGAGATCGCGTTGACTTTATCCTTAGATTTCTACTGGAACCCCACTCCCCCTTTATTTCCACTGGAGGTCAAGAGGCCTTAAGCTGGGATATTCATCCCGATCATTGAGCCAGAAATGTAGATGTAAAATCGTGAGGATCCCCCGGAGACATAGGACCGGATCACCGGAGATAAGTGAGGGATTTTCCTCACAATCAAAGACCCCATAGATTTTAGCGCAATCAGGTCGTTAGATGATTTTATTTATTTTAATTGCATCCATAATCTTCACCATTCTTCTAAAAGATCCGATCAGAATCTTTAAGTATGATCAGTAAGCAAGTTACAAATGGATATATTTCTTATATTTCTTTCTCTTCTCATCCTGGATATATTCTGCTCTCCAGTGGAAGCAAAGGGGTGGGGGGGTTGGAGTCGAAATGGAGGAGTATCACCGCAACTCTTAATAACAGATAGAACGTATTTGGATTTTTGTTCGGGGGGATTTAATCTTTCATGCCAGGCGGATTATTTGCGGAACTCTTGAAGAAGGGGGAGATATTCGAGTGCAGAGACGTCTTGCGTTCAAGCTACACGCCCTCGGCTCTTCCTCATCGCGAGGATCAGATCAACAGCATGGCCTCGATCTTGGTCCCTGCCCTCCGGGGCGAGACCCCGTCCAACGTTCTGATCTACGGCAAGACCGGGACGGGTAAGACCGCCGTGGCCAAGTACGTCGGCTCGGAGCTGGAGGCGGCGGGAGCGAAGAGCGACTCAAAATGCACTTTCATCTACATCAACTGCGAGGTGATAGATACCCAGTATCGGGTCTTGGCTCACCTGGCCCGCTGTTTTGGGAGGGACGTGCCCATGACCGGATGGCCGACGGATCAGGTCTACGAAGAGGTAAGGACGTCCCTGGATGCGGACCATCGCATGGTGGTGATGGTCCTGGACGAGGTCGACAAGCTGACGAGGAAGGGGGACGACATCCTCTACAATCTCACCCGGATCAACTCGGACCTGGTGCAGGCCGGCGTCAGCCTGATCGGGATATCCAACGACCTGAAGTTCACCGACTTCCTCGACCCGAGGGTGAAGAGTTCCTTGGGGGAGGACGAGATAATCTTTCCTCCCTACAACGCAGAGCAGATCAAAGACATTCTGGAACAGAGGGCCTCGATGGCCTTCAAGCCAGGGGTTCTGGACGAAGACGTCATCCCCCTCTGCTCGGCCTTGGCGGCCCAGGAGCATGGCGATGCCCGCCGGGCCCTCGACCTGTTGAGGGTCTCGGGGGAGCTGGCGGAGAGGGTGGGTTCCGACAGGGTGACGGAGGATCAGGTGAGGGCCGCCCGGGCGAAGATAGAGCGCGATCGGGTTCGAGAGGTGGTGATGACCCTCCCGACTCAGTCGAAGCTCGTCCTCTACAGCGTCCTCCTCCTGGAGGAGCAGGGGGTAAAGAACGTCACCACGGGGGCCGTATACGGGATGTACAAGCAGCTCTGCCCCCTGGTGGACCTGGATTTTCTGACCCATCGGCGGATCGCCGATCTGATCGCTGAGCTCGACATGCTGGGGATAATCCACACCGTGGTGGTGAGCAAGGGGCGGTACGGCAGGACGAAGGAGATATCTCTGTCCATACCTCTGGCTAAGCTGAAGGCGATGATCCTCGACGACTATCGGCTCAAGGACCTCGTCGGCGGCGCCACGTCCCTCCAGACCAGGTGGGTCTGAAGGGTCTCGCCTCCCTTCAGAAGAGCATGGGGCCTTGGCCCCCAAATGAGGGATCTGAAAATCCGAAAATAAGATGCTAAGAGTGCGCCGACCGGGATTCGAACCCGGGTTTAGGCGTTGGCAACGCCTAGTGATGACCACTACACTATCGGCGCTCAGGTCTTGGCCGCCACACACCCCATAACGTTCCAGCGTAAAAACATTGCGGGCAGACCGGGCATCATCTTCCCCAGCCCCATACCCTTCCGCCCCTCCCTACATCGGAAGAGAGCTTACGCTTGAAATGGGCGGGATTGATCTCCTCTCACGCCTCCCATCCCCGGCCCCATGGCTGGCTCGAGGCCTCATCCTGCCTTGAGCCAAGCCGTCTATAGACGGCTGCCCTTGTTGGCTGCACATATTTTATCTATCATCAAATCAGACCCGTTATTGCGTTGGTGGTGTCCTCTCTTGTACGACGTCATAATCATCGGGGCGGGGCCGGCCGGCCTTACCGCCGGGATGTACTGTGCTCGGGGCGGGAAGAAGACCCTCATCCTCGGAAATGTCTACGGATCTCAGCAGTCGATGGGCGGCCTCTACGAGAACTATCCGGGGTTCCCCGACGGGATCCAGGGGATCGAGCTCTCGGAGCGGATGCTGGCCCAGGCCAAGAAGTATGGGGCGGAGCTCCACGAGGAGGTCGTCTCCAAGGTCGTCTCCCTCAATGGGGTCTTCAGGGTGAAGACCGAGAGCTGGGAGTATCAGTCCAAGACCCTGATCTTGGCGACGGGCGCAAGCCACCGGAGGCTTTCGATCCCCGGGGAGGAGGAGTACGCGACGAGGGGCGTCTCCTATTGCGCCTACTGCGACGGCGCCCTATTTAGGAACAGGACCATCGCCGTGATCGGCTACGGCAACGGTGCGGCCCGGGCGGTCCTGTATCTCGCGGGGATCTGCACGAAGGTCCACCTCCTCAACGTCCGGGAGGATCTGGTGGCGGAGGCGGTCTACCTCGAGCGGATCAAGAACCTCACCAACGTCGTCGCCACCCCGGGGGTCGAGCCGATCCGGATCCTGGGGGATGGTTTCGTCACCGGCGTCGAGTTCAGGGCTCGGGGAAAGGTCCGGACCCTCCAGGTGGACGGCGTCTTCGTCGAGATGGGCGTCTCTCCAAACGTCGATCTGGGCGTCGATCTAGGCGTCGCCCTCACCGAGGGGGGCTTCGTCAAGGTCAACCGGCTAACTCAAGAGACGAACGTCCCCGGGGTCTTCGCGGCGGGAGACGTCACCGGAGGGAGGATGCAGGTGACGACGGCCGTCGGAGCGGGGACCTCCGCCGCCATCAGCGCCATGAGGTTCATCCAGTAATCCGGTGGTGTAAGAATAGAGAGAGCGAGAAGGACGAAGCCCGATCTGAAAAGGCCGGTGGCTGTCTGGAGGTCGAAGGACCTCCTGGATGGAGAGGCGGCGGGGTCTCTGACCATCATACTGCGGACCCGGGGGTGCCGGTGGCGTCGTTGCACCGTCTGCGGCTACGCCTCCGAGGGCGGACCCGCCACCGAGGAAGATCTGATCGCCCAGTTCCGGGCCGCCACGAGAGACCTCTCTTCTGAGGATAGGGTCGTCAAGATCTACACCAGCGGTAGCTTCCTCGACCCCCTGGAGGTCCCTCCTCCGGTGAGGGTCCAGATCCTCGACGGCCTGGCGGCGGCCGGGGTGGAGAAGCTGGTCGTCGAGTCTCGGCCGGAGTACGTCGCTATCGAGGCGGTGGAGGAGTCGGTGGCTCGGATCAGGACGGATTTCGCCATGGGGCTTGAGACCTCCAACGACCTGGTGAGGGACCGCTCCATCGCCAAGGGCTTCTCATTTGAGGAGTTCGCGGCGGCGGCCAGGGTCGTCCACGACGCCGGAGGATCGGTAAAGACCTACCTCCTCCTCAAGCCCCCCTTCCTATCCGAAGGGGCGGCGATCGCCGACGCCCTCCGGTCCGCCCGGGACGCCATCCCCTTCTCCGACGTCCTCTCCCTCAACCTCTGCAACATTCAGAAGGGGACCCCCCTGGAGAGGATGTGGATGCTGGGGGACTATCGCCCCCCCTGGCTCTGGAGTGCCGTGGAGGTGCTGAGGGGCGTGGCGGGAGCCCCGATAATATGCGATCCCGTCGCCGCGGGGGCGAGGCGGGGCCCCCACAACTGCGGCAGGTGCGATGAGGCCTTCGCGAAGGCGATAAGGGAGCACGCCCTCACCCAGGACGCCGGGGCCTTCGAGGGCCTAGAGTGCCGGTGCAGGTCCGCCTGGGAGAAGGTGGTGGAGCTGGAGGACCTGGCCTTCGGCGCCCCCCTGGATGCGGATACCAGGAGGTTGTAACGCACGTTTTCATTCCGTCGGAATATATATCAAATATACCGGCAAGCGGCGTTTGGCTCCGTGTTCAAGGGGGCTGCAATCTCGTAGCTTTCATCAAGGTACGGTGGGAATAGTTGCTGCAATCGTGATCCTGCGCTTTTTTTGCCTTAATTTTATTCATTTTAAATTTCCTCATGGCGGGATCTCTTTTACGGTCGGTAGATTGAAATATAACGGATTTGATAATATTAGTGAAAATCCAGAGAATTGCAGGGCGGTATAAAAGCATGTTCGAAACGGTTTTAGTTCCTACAGACTTCTCTAAGTATTCGCAGAAGGTTCTCGAGTGCGTCGGCGGATTGCCTGGAGCAAAAAAGGTTGTCCTCCTCCACGTCATCGGTTCTTCAAAGCCTCTGGCGAGGGTTTTGGACCCCAAAGACAAGCTCAACGAATCGATGAAAAAGCTCGCAGAGCAGGCGAGGATTCTGGAGGCCCAGGGGCTTTTTGTCATCCAGAGGGCAGAGCCCATGCTGGAGGGGGATATCTTCAGGAGGATCCAGGCGGTATCCGACGAGGAGAGGGTAAATCTGGTGGTGATGGCGGCTCGAGGCAAGGGTTTCGTCCGGAACATCCTCCTCGGAAGCGTAGCGAAGAGCACCCTCCTGTATGGAGACAAGCATCTCTTGCTGATGCGCTACAAGATGCTGGAAGAAGGGGAGGGCCATCTCGAAGAGCATTGCTCCATGATATTCTCCAAGGTCCTCTGCCCTACGGACTTCTCAGAGCCCTCAAACGAGGCGATCAACATCATCAAGGGGATAAAAGGAATCGGCGAAGCTCTGTTATTTCACGTTGTCACCAGCGGCGAGAGCTGGGAGCAGATTGATGCCAAGATGAAGGAGGCTGCGATTAAGCTCAGCGCCATCAAGGCGGAATTCGAGAAGGCGGGAATCAAGGCCTCCGCTCGGGTCGCCGTCGGCAACCCTGTCGAGGAGATCGTAGCGGCGGCCGAGGAGGAGAACGTCTCTCTGGTGGCCATGAGCTCTCACGGGAAGGGATGGGTGACGCAGCTTATCGTAGGCAGCTTCGCCTACGAGGTCTCCAGGAGCGGCAAGAGGCCCGTTCTGGTGTTGAGGGCCGGCAAAGCGCCCTGAAATCTCCCGAATTTCGGCTCATCGTCGCGCGGCACCCGTTACGTTTCATCTCTATATTAATACGACTATTTATTTAACTTCAATTTTTATTCGACACTCCCGGAGCATTAGGCGTTTTATTTTAAGCAATTTTTGCATCAAAGGTCGTTTTGCTTTTTTGAATTGGCCTTTTGACACAATAATATAGTTCATCCCTTTGTTTTCGAAGCATACGTTATCATAAATCATTGCCGCATCATTTTCCTCATTTAAAATCGTCATAGATCCTTCGGTCTCGCAAAAACTTTATACTGCCATGTATATCACTATTAATCGTTATACATCATATTTTATCATTATAAATCGTTATATTAGTCTTTTCAAGCCCAAAAGCAATTAAAACGGTTTTTTATCATTATTAATCATTATAATCGTTTATTGACCCAAAAGGACTTAATATCAGGAGTTTAACAGGGCGGGTTTGGTTGGAGGATTTATATGCCCAATACGAAAAAATCACGATCCAAAGGGAAATGCCTTCTGTACCTATTATGCGCTGCGATTGTGTTTCGCACAAAGTGGCTCCAAGGCTGGACTTCGTGGACGAGAAGGGTCTCGGATATTGTGCCAGACAAATCGACCACGAAGAAGAGGAGATCTCAAACTCCTAAAAAAATAACCGAGTCGCAAAGGATGTAAAGTTGGTATGACCGTTATAATCTCACATAAATCTGTATGTTTAAGCGGTGCCGTCATGCGAATGGCGGGCCAACAGGCACAATAAAGCATGGAGGATAGATTTTATGGTGAGCACAGTCGACATGGGTTTGTTCGGCATATTCTTGCTGGTACTGCTATGCCCATTTTTCATAAAGAAAGTTGAGGAGCAGCTGGAAGCGTTCCTCTTTGTTATGGGCGTATCTGCGGTCACAATTGCCAACGCCTGGCATATGGAGCTTGTGATGGAGGCCATCGAGGAGCCGATCATAAAGGGCATAGTTCCCGCGGTGCTGGTCGCCGGCCTGATATTCTACTACGGAAGATCTTATGCGAAGCGGATAATGGACGTCCTCTTGGATAAGATCCCTCTCAAGATACTGGTCTTTATTATTGTGGTGGTCCTCGGGCTCGCAGCAAGCCTTATCACTGCCATAATTGCTGCCCTGGTGCTGGTAGAGGTGGTGAGCCTCATGCCCATTGACCGCAAGACTAAGATCAACCTCACGATAGTTGCCTGTTTCTCCATCGGCATTGGAGCAGCACTGACCCCGGTGGGCGAGCCCCTCTCGACCATTGCCATCACCAAGCTGCAGGGTCCGCCATATCATGCCGGTTTTACCTTCCTGCTGGATACGGTAGGCATGTACATAATACCGGGCATTCTGGCCTTCGGCGTACTGAGCACGATCGTCGTGGGAAAAAAAACCACCGAACGGGAGATAGACGTCTTTGCGAAAGGTGGTGAAACCCTCAGAGATGTCGTGATGAGGGGTGCAAAGGTTTACCTCTTCGTGATGGCTCTCCTCCTCTTGGGGAGCGGCTTCAAGATCATCATCGACACCTACCTGATTCACATACCAGCAATGATCCTCTATTGGGTCAACATGTCCTCTGCAGTGCTCGATAATGCGACTCTGACGGCAGCGGAGATCGGGCCAAGCATGGAGATTGGTCAGATCAAGGCCATTCTTATGGGTCTTCTCGTCTCTGGCGGCATGCTCATCCCCGGCAACATCCCCAACATCATATCTGCAAACAAGCTGGGCATCACCAGCAAAGAGTGGGCTCGCACTGGAGTTCCCATCGGCCTTGTGGCGATGCTGGTCTACTTCGGGTGGATATTCTACCTTTGAATTCCTGGGAGCGTATATCAGAGGATAAGCTGATGCGAGGATGATTATAATGTTCGAAAAGGTGTTAGTTCCAACAGACTTTTCAAAGTACGCGCAGAAAGTCGTGGAGTGCATTGGAGAGCTTCCAGGTGTAAAGGAGATAGTGCTCCTTCATGTGGTGGATGCTACCCATCCTTCAAAGGTGGGATGGACTCGCGGACCCGAGGTTGAAGATGCAAAGATCGATCTGGGAGACGTAAAAGAGCGGCTTGAGAAGCTTGGCTTCAAGGTCACCACGAGGCTTGAGGTGATCACCGAGGCTGACGTCTCAAGGACCATTCAGAGGGTAGCAGACGAGGAGAACGTCTCTCTTATAGTGATGGGTGCTCGCGGGAAGGGCCGAATTTCTGGGGTCCTTCTGGGAAGCGCCTCTACCGGGGTAGTCCGTTTCAGCGACAAAGATACCCTCATCATGCGCTACAAGATGCTCGAGGGGCTTGAGGGGACGACCTACGAAAAGTTCTGCCCCATGATCTTCTCTAAGGTGCTCTGCACCACGGACTTTTCAGAGGCTTCTATGTCGTCTCTCTCTACGATCAAGGATCTGAAGGACGCCATAGGGGAATTGATTCTGGAGTATGTCGTCTCCAATGGCGAGACCCAGGATGAGATCGAGGGCTACGTTGCAGAGGCGAGGGAGCATCTCGAGGCGATCAAGGAGGAACTCGCCAGCTCTGGCCTCAAAGTGAGAACTCACGTCGATGTGGGGAGCCCTCGCGAGCAGATCAAGTCCTTGGCGATAAGAGAGGATGTATCTCTCATAGTGATGAGTTCCCATGGCAAGGGTTGGCTTAAGCAGCTGATGGTGGGAAGCACCACTTTTGATGTCGTGAGGACCGCGGAGCGACCGGTTCTGATCGTGAGATCCAAGAACGAGGGTTAGATCTCACCCCCATTAGCTGATGAGAGACAAGGAACGTTCCACAGGTGGAACGTTCCTCTGATCCTTTTCGCTTGCATCGTCAGCCTTTGAGGCCCTTTCCTCGATGGGGCTTTGTTTTTGGTGGTATAATAAAGGTCGATAGGATAGCGGGCACGATTAAGGCGCAAATCTTAACTATTAAGAATGATAGACTAAACAACAACTGGGCAGGTGGCAAGATATGCACAACACGGAGAAATCGAAATCCAACAATAAATTTTTGCGGACTAAAGTCTCCAGGTGCCTCCTATTTGTATTCATAGGTGGAATAGTATTCCGTACGACTTGGCTCGAAGGCTATTCAACGCGTCCGAGGTGGCTCCCGTCTGCCGTGCCGAATAAATCCGTCGGTGAAATGAAGAGGGATCTTAGGATTTGGGGCTCTGTACTAGTGGCCATCGGCGTCTTTGGCATCTTGCTCTCCGGATTTCTGGATCCAGTATGGGGCATAGTGCTGGTGATCTTCGGGGCGACAGCGCTGGGAATTCAGGAGCGGAGCATGTTCATACCCCTTGGAATGGCCTTGCTCTTCGCAGGTCTTATAAATTTAAGCGCTGGCGGATTTGGGGTTGAATCTATATTCGGCCTTCTCATGGTCGTTTTGGGAGCACAGGAGATTAGGACGATCAGGATATATGCCCCAACATCAGCTTGACGGACGGAGCAGATCTTGAATGTTGATAAAGGGCCCCTCTTTCGGCCCTTTCGCCCTCATTTTAGGTGAAATAAGAATCCTCTGATTTATGCCGCCCAAATTTTAAGTCAGCCCATCAGATGGAGTTCAGAGGATAGGTCGACAGCCCTCGGCGGTCAAAAAAGCAAGGGTGGTTTCGGTTCCCATCGGGTTATATCTGATGCCTGTCCGCGTTATCTCGCCTCAGTTGAAACCTTCAAGGGAACCGGAACTGGGATGGTGGCTTTTGGCGAGGGGCTATCTATCCTTCACTTGTTTTTATCAGCAAGACGTCTCTACTGCCGTCTCCAGTGGAATCTGTACCACCCGTGATGATGTAACCACCATCGGCCATTTCATCGACTGAATTGGCCCAGTAGTTGCCCTCTCCACCAAAGGTCCTGTTCCATTCTGCATCTCCTTTAGAGTCTGTCTTGATCAGCCAGACGCTGCTTTTGTCAGCTGTGTTTAACAGCCAGGAGTGTACCGCGCCCTCATTGTGATGCGTTGTGTAACCTGCTACAATATAGCCTTCATCTTCCGTCGCCTGAACGGCTATGCCCTCATCAAAACCGGGTCCGCCAAAGGTTTTGTCCCATTCTTTGGTTCCGTTTGAATCTGTCTTGATCAGCCAGACGTCTTTGCTGCCGTTGCCATACGATTCTGTGCTTCCGGCGATGATATAACCTCTATCCTTTGCCTCCTGGACTGAGAAACCGATGTCTTCGCGGGGTCCGCCGAAGATCCTATCCCACAGCTTTTCACCGTCCGGATCCGTCTTGATGAGCCAGATGTCGCTACCGCCCGCCCCATTGGATGTTGTGTAGCCCGAAATGATGTAACCACCATCTTTTGTCTCCTGGACGGATGCGCCTTCATCAAAACCAGATCCTCCAAAGGTTCTATCCCAGACGGAAATTCCCTCCGAATCCGTCTTGATCAGCCAGAGGTTAGCATTTAGGGGGGTCTTTACCAAAAAGGCGTTATTAATGCCAGAGCCGTATGATTCCGTGCCGCCTGTGATGATGTAACCCCCATCGGAGGTTTCCTGGATCATATTGGGCCAATCATTGCCCCTCCCGCCGAAGGTTCTATCCCATTCGGGGTTTCCCTCAGGATCCGTCTTGATCAGCCAGATATCATAATCTCCAATCGTATGTGGTTTTGTTGCGCCCACGACGATATATCCTCCGTCTTCGGCCTGTTGCACTGAAAAACCTATATCCTTTCCCAGCCCGCCAAATGATCTCTCCCAAACGACGCTCCCCTCTGAATCCGTTTTGATCAGCCAGATCTCACCTATGCGGGAAGCCTTTATCAGCCATGAATAAGCTATGTTCTCCTTGTGAGATGTTGTGCTACCTGTGATTATATAGCCTCCATCCTTCGTCTCTTGGACTGTAGTTCCCACATCTTCACCGGCTCCGCCGAAGGTTTTCACCCAGCCTTCGTCCGTAGTTGTAGCTTCGTCCTTTGCTAATGCTGCCGAAATTGTCAGCAAATAAATTAGTACAACGATCAGCCCTCTTTTATTGGTAGCCACAATTAACACCACCTGCTCGGCAGTTCTTCACGATCAATAATGATCATTATTAATAGTTATGGTATAAGTGTTTTATGTTAGTCCAGATCGCTCCACCGGAGCAGTTTTAGATATCTATATTTAAATTATATTACTATACCATAAAATGTGTACCCATTCAACTTGACACTATGCCGACCCTCTCAAAATAACATTTGCCTATTTCTTCGTAATTAACTGGAAATATTGGACATAAAAATCATCATCAACAAGTCTAATAACATCGAATCGATCTTAATTGAATCATAATTAAATCTAAAACTCGATCTGTATTAGATTCATGGCAGCACCCCGGTAAAAATATAATCTAATAATATAATATAATATATTATAAAACAACATATTGGATATTAACTTTCTTAATTTGATTGTTGATGGACCTGTTTAGTTAATTATTGTTAACTATAGCCCTCAGAAAGATCTGTTTATTTAAAGTAATTTTACACTGCAAATTGTCTGCAATTATCATGATTAATAATTATAATTGTTAATCATGAACATCATTTCATATTCATGTGCGCATTCCTTGACCAAAAAGGTTTAATATGTGATTTTACATGTATAATCGTGATGGACCATAAATTTGGTGCTGAACTTGCCTTGATCCATCTTTAGGAGGACTGCAATGGTCTTTGAGACGCTGAAAATGGTGAAAGGGGTGGAGAGGGAATCTCAATCCAAGCTCGAGCGCGCCAATAAAGACGCAGAAGAGCTGGTAATCAAAGCCAATAAAGCAGGAGAGGAGCTGATAAACAAGGCAATTGAAGAGGCTAATGCGGAGGTTGAGGCGCTCATCGACGATAAAATTTTGCAGGCTAAGAGAGCCGCCAATGAGATCATCACGGAAGGCAGGCATAACGCGCGACAAATTGCAGAGAGAGCCCAGTCGAAGATCTCGGACGCGGGAGAGTTCATTGCGTCACAAGTAATTGGGTGATATGATGTTTCGACCAGTCCAGATGAGACGGTTGCACATCGTAGCATTGAGCAAGTATAAGTATCCCCTGATGAAGAGGCTTCACGAGCTTGGAGTCGTTCAAATCACTGACATAAGCCGGACTATGGAATCGCCCGAATGGGCAGAGCTCATTGAGAATCACCCGTCCGATCCGGCGACAAGGCAGATTACGGCTCAAGTCATGTCGTTTAACAAGATCCTCGATCTATTTGATGCTGTCTCTCCGCTTTCCGAGGACAGCTTCATCAAGATGGCCTTCAACCCGTCTCCACCAAAGAAGATCGCTGCCGAGAAAATATATGGTGCGAAACTGCTGGAGATGGCAGATAGTCTTTTGGAGAATGTTAATGCAGCCGTAAAGGAGCCTGAGGCGCAGTTGAACCGTGCGATGTCGGAGCTTGGAGAGCTCTCTGCCAAGGCGGAATCTCTTGAGAAGATTCGAGATTTTAGGGTTGATCTGGCAGATGTTGTGAAAACGGATCTCCTCAACGTTCTCATTGGCGTAGCGCCGAGTGATCATGCCGGCGAGATATCCAATAAGCTCTCAGAGATGACCAATGGCGTCTGCCATGTCGCATCTCAAGATATCTCCCAGACCGAATCTGCGGTCCTGGTGACGGCACTATCCGAGGCGTCAAAAGACGTTTCAGATTCTCTGAGGAAGCTCGGATTTGAGAAGATCGATGTGAGCGGGCTATCTGGAACCCCTGCGGAGGCGCTCTCAGAACTCAGATCCAGGATCACAACTCTCAGCTCTGAAGCGGAATCTATCAGGTCTGAGATTGCAAAGCTCGCCGATCTTTGGAGGGATAAGCTGCTAGTAAACCGAGAGCTTCTTCTGATCGAGCGAGATCGGCTCGATGTGCAGACGAACTTCATGAGAACCGATGAGACTTTCATCTTGGAGGGATGGATCCCCGCAACGTCCATCGATTCGGTGAAGGAAGAGGTTTCGAAGGTCACAAAGGGATATTCTGTGGTAAAGGATTCCAATCCGAACCCTCTGCCAGAGGATATTCCAGTCCACCTTGAGAATCCGCCATTCATCAGACACTTCCAAGTGCTGACGGAGCTATTCGGTCGTCCCAAGTACAAAGAGATCGATCCAACCTTCATGCTGGCACCGGCCTTCATGCTCTTCTTTGGGATTATGCTGACCGATGCCATATACGGCATAATGATGGCGGCTTTGGGATTGATGTTACTTCGAGGTGGTGGAAGGTACAGCTCTTCGATCAAGGACTTCGGCGTGATCTTCACGGCGATCGGGTCTGCAACGATAGCTTTCGGCATCCTGACAGGAGGATATTTCGGCGACTTTGCGGTAAAGTATTTGGGAATAACGGCTTTGAGGCCGATAGTATTTGATCCGATGATTGATGTTCAACTATTCTTGATTCTAGTTCTGTTGATAGGTCTTATTCACCTGAACATCGGTCTTTTCATAGGGTTTAAGGAGAACATCCAGAGAAAAGAGTACAAAGACGCCTTTGGCGATCAGTTCTGGCTCTTTTCCCTGCAATGTGGCATTGCGCTCCTCATGATGGATATGAAGTTGATTGGTGCGGTTTTGATCTTGATTGGCGTCTTACTGGTCGCCATAGTCCATGGGCCGCTCTTCTTCTTCGACATCACGGGGTACCTCGGAGATGTGCTGTCATACGCCAGACTTCTGGCGTTGGGTCTGGCCACTACAGGGATAGCGAATACCGTTAACATCCTCTCGTCCATGGTGGATGGCGTTCCCATCATCGGCATCGTGTTGGCTGGCCTGGTATTTATCATCGGGCACGTCTTCAATTGGGGGATGAATGGTCTCGGAGGCTTCGTGCACGGGATAAGGTTGCATTATGTAGAATTCTTTAATAAGTTCTACGAAGGCGGGGGTTCTGAGTACAGACCCTACAGGATCAGACGGGAGCTGACCACAGAGTGACGATCTGAAGTTGGGTTGAAGATATCGATAATCGTTGGATCAGAGTGCGTGTTGATAATTCGGGAGGATATTAGTATGTTGGATGTTAGCACAGGAGTGGCTCTTGCAGCAGTGGGAGCAGGAATCTCGATGGGCGCAGCGGCAATAGGTGCTGGTATCGGTGTGGGCATTGCCGGTGCTGCGGGAGCGGGAGCGATCGCAGAAGATCCGAATAAGTTTGGAACTGCTCTAGTTTTTCAGGCGCTTCCCCAGACACAAGGAATTTACGGTTTTCTTGGGGCAGTGCTGATAATGATCGGAACGGGCATCCTGGGCGGATTCGCAGGGTTTGAATCGGCGGCCAACACGATGGCCGGCCTTGCTGGAACCACTCCGGAGAATGCGGCGCTTATCATGGGTCTCGCTGCGGTCGGTGGTGGCTTATCCGTTGGTCTTGCAGGGCTTTCGGCTATTGGTCAGGGCATCACTGCAGCCGGTAGCATCGGGGCAGTCTCAAAGGAACCTGGAGCCTTTGGCAAGTGCATGGTCCTAACCGTCATGTCCGAGACATTCGCTGTCTTTGGCCTGTTGATTACGATCTTGATCCTGGTCGGTCTGAAACTTCTGGGTGCTTAACTCTCGGGTGATGTATCATGGGTTCTGAAGGGGCCGATAAAATCGTTCACGAGATTGTGAGGATCACAGATGACCAGGTTGGATTGATCCTTCAGGAAGCCCGGAAAGATGCTGATAAGATCCGAGGAGAGTCTGAGAAGACGGCACAAGCAAAGAGATTGGCAATACTGGCAAAGGGGCAACAGCAGGCCGAGAGGGAGCATCAGAGGATCCTTGCGGATGCGAAGATGCAGGTGAAACGAGAGATCTTCGATGTGAAGGAGGATCTGATCAAGGAGGCCTTTGGGGACGCGGAGGCTCGGCTAAAAAAATTGGCAGAGGTTCCGGAGTATGTAGACATCCTGAAAAAGCTGATCGTGGAGGCGGGGCGTGTTGTGGGGGGAGGCCCCCTAGAAGTTCTGGTGAGGAGGGAGGACAGGTCAATCCTATCCGGGAAGATACTGGCTGATCTTAGTGAGGAGATCTCAAAGGCGACTTCGAAGGATACAACTGTCGAATTATCCGGTGGCGTCATAAGCACCATTGGCGGAGCCATAGTACGCAGCAAAAGTGGCTCAATCGAGGCCGATAACACCATTGAATCCAGGATAAACAGAATCAGGAGCGAGTTGAGATTTAAGGTAGCTGAGATCCTCTTCGGGGGAGCATCGTGACGCTAGAAGAGTTGGCTGCCAGCCTGGGTTTCTCTTCCTTCCCGCCCTTATTCGCTGTAGCGCTAGCAGTAGCCCTTGTTGTTGGGCTCATCATATTCGTACCGGTCCTCCTTCGGGTGATCGAGATAGCAGACTACGCTTACTCGAACTCTCGGATTCAAGTAATGTCGAGCAGAATCATCCGGGAGGATAAGCTCAAGGAGATGATCGAAGCATCGTCCCTGGCCGAGGTTGTAGCGGCTTTGGAGACTACGGAGTACTCTCCGTACTTGCGCGAGATGATGGAGGAGCGATCTGAGTCTATAGAACGGGCGCTGAATAGACACACAGCAGATGCGTACAGAGAAGTTGCCACAATGGTGCCGATGAATCTGAAAAAGATATTGACTGTTCTCATCAGGAAGTGGGATGTCTACAATATCAAACTGATCTTGAGAGGAGTTTATGCCGAAAGATCTCCCGACGACATTCGGGCAGATCTCGTGCAGGTGGGCGAGTTGGACCCTCAAAAGATCGGTGAGCTGGCTGAGGCAAGAAGCTTGGAAGAGGCGATTTCAAACCTAGATGGCACTCCTTACTCTAGGCTGGCGGAATCTCTGCAGATCTTCGATCAGACCAGGAACCTCACGGTTCTTGAAGCGAAACTCGATAATATCCTTTATGAAGATGCGTGGAAGAATGCAACGAGCCAGCCCGTCGACGAGAACCTCCTTGCTTTGAAGAATTACCTTGCCACCAATATAGACGTGGTAAACCTGAAGTTCGTCTTCAGGGCCAAGAAGGATGGATTGGCAGCTGGAAGCATAGAAAATTACATAGTGAAAGGGGGAGGGCTCCAGGAAAGCTTCATCAAGAGTACCCTAGAAGTTGATACTGTCGACAACGTTGTAGCATCGCTTGAGGGAACCAAATACTATCAGCCAGTGATTGGAGCAGTTCCAGAATACGAATCGACGGGATCAATCCTTCCGATAGAACTTGCTCTCGACGGTTACCTGGCCAGGTTTGGAAAAGACATCTCTATCACGCAGCCTTTCGGGATCGGTCCTGCGATCGGCTATCTCTCATTAAAGGAGATGGAGGTCAGGAACGTCAGAACTCTCGCCAGAGGCATAGAAGCGGGCCTTTCCCCTGACGAAATACGCAATCTCATTATGAAGGTGGGGTCTTGAGCTCGATGAAAATGGCAGTTATCGGCGACTCTGATACTGTGAGCGGTTTCAGGCTCGGGGGAGTGACCAGATCTTACGTTGTAAAGGTCGCGGATCCGATCGATGGCGTACTAAAGGAGCTGATCGCCGATGAAATGGTTGGTGTGATAGCGGTAACTGAGCGCTTGGCAGATGCAAACCGTTCTGCTATTGACGAGGCGAACAAAAATAAGAAGGGTGTAACTCCGATTCTGGTGGAGATTCCGGACAAAAGCGGGCCTATCGCGCGTGAGGTCGATCCACTGAAGGCTCTGATCAAGAGCGCCATAGGAGTTGAGATTTAAAGGAGGGATATTGTTTGAGCATAACAGGACGCATTTATAAAATTTCAGGACCTCTTGTGGTCGCCGAAGACGTGAAAGGCTGCGTCATGTACGAAGTGGTCAGGGTTGGAGACATCGGCTTGATGGGTGAGACCATCCGATTGGATGGTGATCGCGCCTATATCCAAGTCTATGAAGCTACAGAAGGTTTAAAACCAGGCGAACTGGTGGAGACCACAGGGTCACCGCTGACGGCAGACCTCGGTCCTGGAATCCTAACAAACTTCTACGATGGGATTCAGAGGCCTCTTGAGATGCTTAAAGAGGTGGCAGGAGATTATATTACCCGCGGGCTGACCGTACCACCTCTAAATCCTGATACCGTATGGGACTACACCGTCGTTGCGAATGAAGGCTCTTCTGTTGAGCCGGGAGATGTTCTCGGCACAGTGCCAGAGACGAAGGTCATCACCCACAAAGTTCTCGTTCCGCCTGGGGTCAAAGGAAATCTGACGAAGGTGAGGGAGGGAAAGCTCCATGTTACTGACGCCGTTGCAACCTTGACCAAAGAGGACGGTAAAGAAGTCGAGCTTACCATGTCCCACAGGTGGCCCGTGAGGGTGCCAAGGCCTTATAAGAAGAAGCTGGATCCCTTTGTGCCCCTGCTTACTGGTCAACGGATTTACGATACCTTCTTCCCGCTGGCAAAGGGCGGGTCTGCGGCCATTCCAGGAGGATTTGGCACTGGAAAGACCGTATCTCAGCATCAGCTTGCCAAATGGGCTGATTCTCAAGTTGTCGTTTACGTGGGATGCGGTGAGCGTGGAAACGAGATGACAGAGGTTCTCGATACTTTCCCGCTTCTTGACGATCCCACCACCGGTGAGAAGCTGATGGAGCGATCTACGCTGATCGCCAACACCTCCAACATGCCGGTGGCAGCCAGAGAGGCGTCGGTCTATACTGGTGTGACCCTCGCGGAGTTCTATCGAGACATGGGCTACGACGTGGCGGTGATGGCGGACTCAACTTCGCGTTGGGCAGAGGCGATGAGAGAGGTTTCAGGCAGGCTCGAGGAGATGCCCGGCGAAGAGGGATACCCCGCATACCTGGCGTCAAGAGTTGCTGATTATTATGAGCGGAGCGGACGTGTGGTAACACTGGGATCCGGCGAGGAGAGGTTGGGTTCCGTCTCCCTGGTGGGAGCGGTCTCTCCGCCGGGCGGAGATCTTTCCGAGCCCGTCTCACAGAACACGCTCCGCGTGGTGAGCGTCTTCTGGGCCTTGGACTCGACGCTCGCAGACAGGCGTCACTTCCCAGCCATCAACTGGCTTCGAAGCTACTCTCTCTACCTAGAAGTGCTCAGAGACTGGTACAAAAAGAACGTTTCTGAAGACTTCTACGAAGTTCGGACTCGGATGATGGTGCTACTCCAGAAGGAGGCGGAGCTCCAGGAGATCGTACAGCTAGTAGGTGCGGACGCGTTGCCTGAGAGGGAGCGTCTGGTGCTAGAAGTGGCGAGGATGGTAAGAGAGGATTACCTACAGCAGAACGCTTACCACGAGATAGACTCCTACTGCTCCAAGGAGAAGCAGTTGATGATGTCAAAGACGATCCTGGCCTTCTATGACAGGGCGTTAAAGGCGATGGATGCTGGAGTATCTATAGCGAAGATCGAAACCATCAAAGTGAAAGATGAGATCGCCAGGATGAAGTATGTGCACAATGCGGAGTTTCCGGATCGGTACGACGCCATGCTCAGGGCAATTGAGAGCCAGTTCTCTGCACTGGAGGGGTAGGACAGATGGCAAAAACCACAACTCGTGAATATACGACTGTAAGGGAGGTGGCAGGTCCCCTCATGGTCGTCGAAGGCGTTGAGGACGTGGCCTATGGTGAGATTGTAGATGTGCTCATACCTGATGGCGGCACCAAGCGAGGGCAGGTGCTGGAATCTCGAAAGGGCGTCGCTGTGGTTCAGGTATTCGAGGGGACCAGTGGGATCGATACGCGGTCAACAAAGGTCCGGTTCACCGGGGACATCATGAGAATGCCAGTATCTATGGACATGATGGGCAGAATCTTCGATGGCCTCGGCAGGCCCATTGATGGAGGACCCGATATCATCGCCGAGGAATACCTCGACATAGCTGGCGCTTCGATCAACCCCACCGCCAGGGCGTTCCCCAACGAGTTCATCCAGACGGGGGTCTCAACGATCGATGGAAATAATACCCTGGTACGCGGCCAAAAACTTCCGATCATGTCAGGGGCGGGCTTGCCTCACAACGATCTGGCCGCACAGATAGCGCGGCAGGCTAAGGTTCGCGGCACCGAAGAGCCCTTCTCGGTGGTCTTCGCCGCCATGGGGATCACCCACGAAGAGGCTAGCTTCTTCATGAGAGATTTCGAGAGGACGGGTGCGCTGGAGAGGATAGTGGCCTTCATCAACCTCGCAGACGACCCCGCCATCGAGAGGATCATCACCCCGAGGATGGCTCTCACTGCGGCTGAGTATCTCGCCTACACCTGTGATATGCATATCTTGGTGGTGCTGACGGATATGACGAACTACTGTGAGGCGCTGCGAGAGATATCCGCTGCAAGAGAGGAGGTTCCTGGAAGAAGGGGATATCCTGGCTACATGTATACCGATCTTGCAACCCTCTACGAGCGTGCTGGCAGGGTTAGAGGTGCCAAAGGTTCGATCACGCAGGTGCCGATACTCAGCATGCCTGATGATGATATCACCCATCCGATACCCGATCTGACCGGCTACATCACAGAAGGTCAGTTCGTGCTAAGCCGAGAGATGCACAGGAGAGGAATATATCCTCCCGTGGACATTCTCCCCAGCCTCTCAAGGCTGATGAACGAGGGGATCGGTTCGGAGAGAACACGGGAGGACCACTCCGGCGTATCGAACCAGCTCTATGCGGGGTATGCTGAAGGGCGCGATATGCGGGATCTGGTGGCGGTGGTCGGAGAGGAGGCGCTTTCAAAGCGAGACCAGCTATACCTCAAGTTCGCTGATCGTTTTGAGAAGGAGTACGTGACCCAAGGGAGGGACGAGGACCGGACCATCGAGCAGACCCTCGATCTTGGATGGGAGCTGTTGACAGATCTTCCCGAGGGTGAGCTCAAGAGGATCGACGAGAAGTACATCAAGAAATATCACCCTAAGTACCGAACCGGCTAGCTCTCATGAGGGGGTTTTAAGCAGATGGCAGAGATCATCGAGGGGATAAGCCCTACCAGAATGGAGCTCTTGAAGCTGAGGCGAAGAATAAAGCTCGCCGAGAAGGGGCATAAACTCCTGAAAGAGAAGCGGGATGCTCTCGTCTCCGAGTTTCTGGATGTGGTTCAGAGGGTCCATGAGTCGCGTGACAGCACGAATGAGAAGCTTGCGAAGGCTTTCAAGGATCTGCTCATGGCCCAGGCGGTGATGGGCTCAGACGCTGTATGGCAAATCTCCCAGGTTACAGGTCAAGAGATCAAAATCGACGTGGACACGATGAACATCATGGGCGTAAAAGTTCCAATGATCGTCACGGAGGATGTCAAGAGAAGCATGGTCGATCGTGGATACGGCTTTGCTGATACCTCTTCTAAGTTGGATGATGCGGCCAGAAATTTCGAGGAAGCGATCGGTGAGGTGATAAAACTGGCTGAGGTGCAGCAGAGCGTCGAGAGCCTGGCAAGTGAGGTAATCAAGACAAAACGGAGGGTGAACGCTCTGGAATATATCGTTATACCACGCCTCAAAGCGACTGCGATTCACATCAGGATGCGGCTTGCTGAGATGGAGAGGGAGAACTTCACCCGCCTCAAGAAGATAAAAGCTGCGATCGAGGCTGGTAAGGAGGAGGCTGGGGCGGCCTGAGGTGAGGAGATGCCGGTCATTACTCACAGGGTAAAGAAGATAATCGAGGAGATCGATGAGAGGAGGAGGGAGCCCTTTGACTTTGCTCTCAAAGAGACTTGCCGGGTCGACTATCTGATCGCCGATGAGGATAAAGACTTCAGGTCGGGCGATGCAAAGCCGGTGAAGATAAAAAAGGTGGAGATCCCTCGAAATACCCTCCTGTTGATAAGCCCTTACGGCAGGCACGGGATCGGCCAGGTTATAAGCATTGGTGAGGAGATAGCTCTGCCTGTCGAAATGAACCGTTCGGCAGACCATGCTCTATTTGTGGCAGGGGTGGATGGCTCCGTCAAGAGAGATGAGCTGATGGGCGTCATGATGCTGATCCCCATAATTCCGCGCATAAGGAGGTGAGATGGACCCAGAATCGAGGGTCTTCGCAAAGCTGGTCAGGTCGCTGAACGATCACCTTCCGGCGGAGCGAAAGACCCTCGGAGATCTGTTGAGGGAGGAGAAACCGAGAGTTGTCTGCCGGGACGGATCCACTCACAGGATAAGGAGGGAGGAGCTTGAATCGATTGAGAAGATCATCGGGTCGAAGTGGGGAGAGGAAGCCGAAATGTTAAAGCTCCCCCTCCTCATCGAAATGGCCCCAGATTACGGCCGTTCTGCAGCCAGGATAAGGGGTAGGGTATACTGCGACATCGTCCAGGAGATCCTTGGAGAGGAGCGGAAAACCACTGATGAGATGGTCATATTCAGGCCCGACGTCCGCAGGCTGAGGAGAGAGTTTCCCTCGGCAACGCAGTATGCCTTCATAATTACCACAGCCTGAAGGATGTGCGATCGTTGCATAGTGATTATTATCTGGAGCGGATGTTGAATAAGAAGGACGTCCGGGTCAAGATCTACTTCATGGTGTGGATAGCATCGATCTGCGCTACGTTCTCGCTCTTCATCGGAGGCGTCTACATGGTCTACCTTGCGATGCGCTACGTTGGATTATTTTAGGTGGAGCAAATAATGTCCGAGGCGAGCGGTTATCTCTTTCAGGATGTTGAGGTGCTTCTGAAAAGGGCAAGAGAGGCGATGGTGGAGGCGAAGATCAAGGTTCAGGTGACTGGGGTTCACGACATATATCGGGCGTCTCTGAAGATCTCCATGCAAAAGTTGGACGAGATCTGTTCGAGATATAGGGATGATGCGGAGGCATTCATCGTCAGGAGGAAGCTAGGCGAGTTCCTTGAAGAGCTCGACTCTGGCGAGCTTGTCCCTGAGGTAGAAGAACAGCGTTTGGACAGGATCATTGAACAGGTTCATCACCTGGTGGAGTGGAGAAGGCTCTCTATGGCTACAGGTCGGGACCTCGCCCTCAAATCGCGGCGGAGGACGAGGGAGGATGTCCAGAAGCGGTGATTCTTGCCTCTGTGCCAGCTGATCGAATGAGAGGTCGAGCAGTTCCATTCCAGCAAGTAGAATCGGATAATATACTGGGTGGTCGAGGTGGTCGGATGAAAATGAAGCGCGATGAAAATATGATTATGTTCGGTATAGCGGGCTTAATAATATGCTATATTTTATATATATACGACCGTATATTATTAAGCGCGTTGGCTTTCACAGCAACGATCGTTATAGGCCTTATATGGGGGGCGTTATATCTCAGAAAGAAGAACCTGAGATGATGGGAAAGTTCATGCTGACCACCCTCTACCCAAATTCGGCGCTGAGGTGCGGGAAGCCTCGCCTCAGCGCCTCTTCATACTCTTACATCGCCTCGTCAAACTCCCTCCGATAGCTGGCTATCCCTGAAGCCCCAACCATCGCCGTCTTGTTGAGGATCAGGATCATGAACGCCTCGTCGGGAACCTCCGACCACTGGCTGTGGATCCCGTACCGGGACGCCCTCTCGAAGCCGAAGCGGGGGTAGTACTCCGGGTATCCAAGAACGATGATGAAGGGGGAGCCCCTATCCCTCAGCATCTTTATCCCGTTGTGGATCAGGAGGGACCCGATCCCCTGGCCCTGCCGCTCCGGCAGCACCGCCATCGGCGCGAGCCCCATCCCTGCGACCTCGTGGGTCGCCCCCTCTCCTCCGATCGTCGCCGGGCTGAAGAGGATGTGCCCCACCACCTCTCCCCCCTCGACTGCCACGATGGATAAGAGGTCTTTGCAGCTCTCCCGGAGCCGGTCGACGACCTCGGCCTCCGCCGGCTGGCCGAAGGCCTCGTTGTTGACCCGTCGGATCGCCTCTGCGTCCTCGGGCCTCTCTTCTCGGATGATGATCATTTAATCCACCTGGGCAGTTGACATCGAGAACGTTCGGTGTTTATGATCACATCGGTTTTATCAATATTTGAACTATCGTATCGCAGCCAGGCCCCGGTTCCACCACCCACGGGCGTTCAGCAGTTTCTCCGTCATCTTCATCTCCTCCTCTCCGCCTCTGACGGCTAGCCAGATGCTGTCCTTGCGAGACGTTAGGGCAGTGGGATGCTATTCTAAAAGAGAAGTTGAGGGGGCGGATTCGCCCTTCAAACTGCCACTTTTCCCTTCCAGAAGGTCTCCACCGCCTTCTTGACGGAGGGTTCCACCTCCATCCCAGCGCCCTCTATCTGCCGGGAGGTGACGGGCAAGAGGTTTGTTATCTCGAATCCCTCTCCCAGATCGATGTGATCTACCCCTGGATGGACCCAGGTTCCTGCGATGGAGAACCCGCCCTTCTTGTGGTAGGATGCGCCGGCATGAACCATCCTGTTGGCCCCAGCCATGACCCAGAGCTGGAGATGTTGGGGATCGCTCACGTTTATATACTTGTCCCGGATTATCAGGCGGCCTATGGCCACGGTCCGGGCGGCCTCCAGAGGCGTCGGCGGCACTATTTTGCTCTCCAGGGGGCTTCCGGGAACGATCCTCAGCCACGAGATGGCGAGCTGATAAAAGTTCTTCATCTCGTTCAGGTAGAAGAGGTGGTCGACCCGGTCTTTGTAGCTCTCCCCGATCCCCGCCATGAGGACGCTTATCAGGGGAACGTCGTTCTCGTCTATCATGTGGGCGAGATTGACCCTCTTTTCCAGGCTGTCCCCTGGCTTGATCTCTCGAAAGATCTGGGGGTTCATCGTCTCAAAGGAGCTGGTGATCGCCTCCACCCTCATCTTCTTCATCTCTCGGATGTGCTCTTCTTCCAGGGCTGGCCCGACGTTCACCCAGACCTCCAGCCCCTCATCCCGGAGAACCTCCAGGATCCTCAGGACGCTGGGTCCCGCCCCTTCCGGGTCGGTTCCGCCCCCGATCTCCACGGTGGTGGTCCCTGTCTCCTTGAAAGCCTGAGCGATTGTTCTCACCCTCTCCGGCCCAAACTCCCACTTTTCCATCACCTGACCTTTCACGGCCCGACGGCAGTACTGGCAGGGTGGATCGATCTTGCACTCGCTGTTGTTTCCCATCCAGCCGTCGAGGCGAAAGAGGTCGCCGCACTCCTTCTCCCGGACGGCGGAAGCCGCCTTGAAGAGCCTGAGGTAGTTCTCAGGCCGTTGGCTCTCCTCGAAGAGTATCAAGGCCTCATCCTTGGTGATAGGTCTATCCAGAGCTTCAATCAGTATCTCGTCAAATTTCACGAAAATTCCTCCCTCATATGGGCCTCGCGATGATGTCTACGGACCCAGGATATCCGCCAAACCTCCTCAAAATATCCTCTTGCACCTCACTCATCTTCCTTCCAGCCGCCGTTTTTGCCCAGATCTCTCGAGGGATGACGATCGGCTCTGCTGAGACGATCTCAAAGCCGGATTCGTGGAAGATCTCCCTCAGATCGGAGCTGTAATAGGACTTCAGGATCCTGTAGTAAGGGACCTCTTCGCCCCCCTCTCGTCGCAAAAATCCCAACGGCTCCACCCCTTCGGCTGGGCAGCGGGTGAGGTAGAACTGCCCTTGATCCCTGTCGAAGTTCTCGTCCTGGGAGAGAAACTCCTCCCGGAACTTCCGGCTGATCACGTTCACCCGGAGGAGGCCTTGAGGTGCCACCACCCTTCTGAAGGTTTTGAGGACGGCTTTCGGATCCACGTCCTGGAAGGCGTTGATCATGATTATCCTGTCCAGACAGCCGTCTAAAATCTCCTCCAGAGGGTCTGAATCGATGTCGGCGTGGAGGAAGACCCTCTCCACTTCGCTTTCCAAACTGGTCCTCAGCCGGACCAGATCCAGCATGCCCTGGGAGATATCCACCAGGTAGTACCTCTCTGGTCCTCCACGTCTGATCACGGCCTCTGCAAACTCGCCCCGTCCGGGCCCCACCTCCAGAACCCATCTCCCCTGGCTGAACCACTTGGCTGCGGTGTTGAGCCACCGGGGATCGTTCACAGGGCTAGGGAAGGGACGGATTTGAGCTGAGGCCGCCACCGCATCATAGTATCCGGGCGAGACGCGCTTGGCTTGTAGCCCTCCAATTCTGGTCAAGGGGTATCAGGCCACCGGATAGACGAAGACGCCCATCTGATCTAGGTCCAGGTCCAGCCCCTGGAACTGCTTGAGGTATTCCTGATGGACGGCCTTCGGGTCTATGTCCTCGAAGAGTTCAGGGTGGAACCATTTGGCCTGGTAGAGGTCCTGCAGGAAGTACTTGCAGCCGCTGCAGGGTCCGGACTGCATCACAAAGCCGCTGATGACGTATACATTTCCATTTTTTACGGCGTTCACGTTCTGCAACTCGGGACGCCCGAGAATCTCATCTCTGATAGCGGCCAGATCACCCGTATCCTGGGCGTCGAAGTGGTAGCCAGCATGAACATTCCGCGAGGCCATCTTAATTATCACGTCAGGGTTTTCTGCCACGATCTGCTCCGGGTCGACATTCATGACGCCCATGGTCTTCTCAATGCCCCTTGTTGGGATGATGTTCTTTCCGCCGGTCGTCTCCACCCGGGCGAACTGGTTGAAGGTCACATAAGGGTTGGTGAAGGACTCATAGTATACCTTTGGCCTCTCTTCTTCGGGGACGTCTGCCAGTCGGTCTTGCACGAGGGTTTCGTACTTCTTGTAGAAGCTCAACAGTTCCTTAGCTTCTTCTTTTTTGTCGAAGAGATAGCCCACCTTTGTCACCTCTTTTTGGAAGAGGTTGTCCAGGTCTGGCCGGTTGAAGTTGAAGCGGATTACGTTCACTCCGGCAGCTACTAAGTTCTCCTGGGCCGGCTCGGAACTATCGAAGGAGGCGTACAGTATTACCAGCTCAGGGTCGGCGGATAGGATGGACTCGCAGTCAATCTCTGCAGAGGGGTTTCCAGTGCATCCCATGACGATCTTGTCTTGCCATCTCGGGAATAGAACGCTGTAATCCTCATCGATAACCTCATCGGAGATGGCAACTATGGTCTCCTCGGGTATTTTCAGCGATTGTGCTACCTCAAGAAAATGGCGGGAGCATGTGGCCACCTTTTGCAGGGGCTTTTTCACTCTGACGAGGCGACCGGCGCTGTCCATGAGAACCAGCTCACTCTCCGAGCCCTCGATGATGGCTTCAATCTGGTCGATGTCCTTTTCATCGATCGCGCCATCGTAGTTGGCGTCGGCAAAGTCTGTTGGCTTTTCTGATCCGTATATTATGCCCTTCACATAGACGACATCTTGAACGTCGATGGTATCGTCCATATTCGCATTTCCGAATATATCCAGGGTATAGTCGGCTCCTGCTGCGGGCAGCGTAAATACTACACTGACCATAAATGCAATTTCATATGATCTCAATTCCATATATCTTCACTGAATGCTACAAATATACTTTTAAGTAATAAAGTTTTGGGAAAACCGTATTAATATTTTTTATTTAGTACAATATTTTATTATTTTTACACCGTTGCATATAGCTTCGATCACATCGCCGAGAAAAAACATCAATAAAATTTATTTGGATGCAGGCGTTGTGTTCATCGGCAAGAGGCACTGGATGGCACCTCCATCAGTTTGATGATTTGGCCTCACAAATGCAAGCTAAAAAGTGGCTCGTTCTCATCGGCCAAAAAAGAGTCGAAGATGACTTGACTGCTGGGTCCTCGCCACGCCGGTCTTTTGTCCTCGCCAGTCTCACAGCTCAAACCCCGGCTCCTCCGCCACGGACTTCAGCAGCTCCCCGGCCTTCTCCATCTCTTCCTCGCTCCCGCTGACTGCAAGCCAGACGCTCCCCTCGGCGCCGGAGACGCCCCCGGCGGCCACCAGCTCCGCCCTCGCACCACACAATTGAGCGATCGCCTCGATCTCACAGAAGACCTCCCCGGGTACCGGCAGAAGCCGCGGCCCCTCGGCGCCGGGGGCGTTCAGTTTGTTCGCCAAATCGTCGAGGTCGCCAAAAACCCGCTTCTCTAGGCCGACGGGGAGGATCAGCCGGACCCGGCGGCCCACGACCGCCTGGAGGGCGAGGCCGATCGTCCCGGCCTTGGGGTGGCCGATGAGGATGGCGGCTCGATCGGACCAGGGGTCGAGGGCGTTTGCGCCCTTCAGGATGACGTCCCCCTCCTCCAGGTCGTCGACGACGTTGAGGATCGTCTTCCCCTTCAGCCAGACCCCCTTCTTTATGACCACGTCGCCGGGGAAGTCGGCCATGTTTGGGAGCATCCCGGCCTCGGTGGTGGGCATCCACGGCGGGAGGGTGATCCCCCGGAAGAACCTCCGTCGCGAGAAGCCGTCGGCCTGGCCTGTCCTCGCCAGGATCTCTTCAGCGACGTAGCCGTTGGTCGTCCCGGCGACGATGACGATGGTTCCCGATTTCAGGGCCGCCTCGATGGCGGGATGGGTTGCGAGGGCCTTTGCTATAAGACGCTTTCCTGCTGCTGGGGAGAGGACGAACGATCTCATGGGATCTTCTTTGTCACCATGGGAGAAAATCTCTTTGATCCGACGGACGCGACGGTCGGGGCCGCCGAGGGGCGCAGTCGAATTAGTTGCGTAAGCAAAATAGAGAGTTAGAACATACGAAGGGCGAATATATGACCAAAACGTATATGTATCGCCATCGATATGTCGATGTAGATATAATGGCGACAGGTATCTTGAAGATGCTGATGCTTCACGTCATGGCGGAGGGCGAGGCTTCCGGCTATGACATAATGAAGAAGGTGGAGTCTCTTTCCGGAAAGAAGCCCAGCACGGGATCGGTCTATCCGCTGTTGAAGAAGATGGAGCGAGAAGGTTGGATAACCGGCAGAACCGAAGACGGCAAGACCTTCTACCGTTTGACCGAGGTCGGCAGAGAACACGTAGCCCAGATAAAAGAGGCGAGACACGGTTTCATCAGGAACATCTATCAGTCGATAGCACTGGCAAACGAGACCTTTGACGATGCTGAACTACATGCCCTGATGAGAGATATGCATGACCTTCACAGGGGCTTTCATCCCCGCGATGGAGAGATGATGAGGTCCAAAAAACCTCTTGGCCCAAATTCCGACCTTGATGCCGCAGAGTTCGAGAGGATGGAGCGTCTGAAAGAGAATCCAAGAGGGGAGTTCATTCAGGCTATCCGCGACGAAGATCTCGCCCGCTGTCTCGTGAAGACCGCGGAGATCCACGGCCACTTCTGTCCCGGAAGCGCCCTCGGCGTTATGGCCTCGGCGTACGGCCTCAACCGGCTGGGGCTCGCGTCGATATATTCCGACGGGATGGAGAACCTCATGGCCGTCGTCGAGATCAACGCCTGCTTCGCCGACGGCGTCCAGGCGGTCTCGGGCTGCACTTTGGGGAACAACGCCCTGGTCTATCGAGACCTGGGGCGGCTCGCGGTGACTTTCGCCATCCGGGGAAGGGATACGGGGGTCCGGGTCCGGGTTCTCCCCGACTTCCGAGACAAGGTGGCAGAAGCGGCTCCGGAGTTCTATCCCCTCCTGGAGAAGGTCATCAAGGATCGGGCAGGGGACGAAAACGATGCTGCAGCCTTCAGAGAGGTGGGCCGGGTGGCGGCCTTCGCCCTCATCAGGCTTCCCTTTGAGGAGCTCTTAGCCATCGAAATTGTCCGCCCCGATCTGCCGGATTACGCCCCGATAGCCGAGAGCGTGATCTGCCCAGGCTGTGGGGAGATGATCATGGCTTCAAAAGTCGTCGCCGAAGGAGAAGGCCGAGGCCTCTGTTTTTCATGTGCAGGAAAGGGATTTCGTCAGTTGGAGGGGCGAGGAATAGTCGAAACGGGTCGCCGAAGATCGCCCTCTTCGATGGAGAACCAGATCTGATTGTTCAGTTGGGTTAATCGGGAAATGGTGTTGATGTGACCGACAAAAATCAACGATGCTGCTCAGAACCAGGGAGAAGGGTAATGAGGCGGGGCCGGAGTAGCTTCTGGATGCACGATCCAGAGCTTGTTTTCAGTTCGCTTTGCCTAAAAGAAGGGGATTCTTTCCTCGATATGGGCTGTGGACCGGGTGATTACTCGATGAGGGCCTTGGAGATCGTCGGGGATTCGGGCATCGTCTATGCTCTGGATCGATGGGAGGACGTCATCGACGAGTTGGCTGAAAAAGCCCTCTCTCGGGGATTGAAAAATATCAGGGCAATCGTCTCTGATATCAAGGAGCACCTTCCCGTCGATGATGAATCCGTAGATCTCTGCTTCATCTCCACTGTTCTTCACTCCCTCGATCTAGCTGATGTGGAGAAATCCCTATTCAGCGAAATCCATCGGGTTTTGAAGCCCGGCGGCCGGGTGGCCATCATCGAATGCAAAAAGGAGGCTCAGCCCTTCGGTCCTCCGATGTCCATGCGCCTTTCTCCGGAAGAGATCGACGGTTCAATGGCTCGATACGGGTTTAGGAAGATGGATCTATTTGATCTCGGGTACAACTATATGATCCTCTTCGCCAAAAATTAATGGATTTGCCTGAGCGGAGGCACAAAATTGAGCGAAAATAACGACATAAGCGGCGGACAGACCGGGTTTGGAACGCCGGCCGGGATGACGCTGCGACCTGTGGGCATCATAAAGAACAAGATCGAGGAGCCCTTCCTGGTGGCCGGAGATGCGGGCCTTGAGATCCGGGAAGAGTTCAACTCCACCATGGATCATGTCCGTGGGATGCACCAGTCGATCTCGGAGATCGTCATCGACGAACGTCTGATTGACATCCTAGACGGCATCGAAGATTACTCTCACCTCGTAGTCCTTTATTGGGCGCACAAGGTTCCTGAAGAGGGCCGCTCCCTGACCAGGGTCCATCCTATGGGGAGAGCGGATATTCCCGAGGTGGGCATCTTCTCCACCTGCAGCCCCGCCCGGCCAAACCCGGTGCTTACGACCGTTGTCCGGCTCTCTCGACGAAGAGAGAACGTGCTGGAGGTCGCAGGCTTGGACGCGGTTGACGGAAGCCCTGTCATCGATATAAAGCCTTACGTCAAGGACTCTTATCCCCAAGAAGGGGTCGGGGTTCCCGACTGGATGGAACGGCTCCAGGAGGAGGTGCGTGGACGAGGGCGCATGGATGGTTAAACGCCATTTGATTTTCTGGACCTAAAGGCTTCACGATAAAAAATAGGATAAAGGAGAAATCTGCATGAAATGGAAGTTTTCGATGGGATCGGCGATCGGGCTGCTCCTGGCGGCCGGATTGCTGATATTGACGGCCCTCGGCGGTGCAGCAGTCGCTGAGGAAGATGTAGAGGTCTACACTATGGGAGACACCACCGGCGACTGGGGCTACCCGTCTCCTTACGCCCACTACGTGAGAGGTCCGGGGATCGTCCGGATGACCTTCATCTTCGATACCTTGATCTGGAAGAACGATACAGGCCGCGTTCCGGCCCTGGCGGAGAGCTGGGAGATGGAAGGAGATGACGTCTTCCTCTTCAACCTCCGAGAGGGGGTGGCTTGGCACGATGGCGAGCCCTTCGACGCCGACGACGTGGTCTTCACCGTCGAATACAACGAAGAGCATCCATATCCGCTGGTGGACAACGGGATCATTGACCACGCAGAGACTGTGGACGACCACACGGTGAGGATCTATCTCTCCAAACCATATGCTCCCTTCCTCGATCAGGTGGCTGGCACCCTGCCCATCCTCCCCGAGCACATCTGGAAAGATGTAGACGACCCGACCAACTTCCTCGAAGATGAGGCTCTGGTCGGTACCGGCCCCTACACCCTTGAGGATTACGACAAAGTCCAGGGGACATACCAGTACAGGGCTTACGACGGCTATTATCTCGGCGCTCCTCGGGTCAAGGAGATCCGATACGTCAAGATATCGGCAGCCAATGCCGCCGCCTCTTTGATACAGGGGGACGTCGAAGCTGCAGAGATCCAGCCGGAGATGATAGATCAGCTGAGCGGGTTTGAGATCCTCGAAATGCCCGAGCATGCCTCCGTCTACAAGCTGATGATCAACCACCAGAAGGAGCCGATGTCGGACAAGAGGTTCAGGCAGGCCCTCGCCTACGCCATCGATCGGGACGAGCTCTTGGAGATCGTGGTCCGAGGCTATGGCCTTCCCGGAAGTCCTGGTTTCATCCCCCCCGATAACGACTGGTATAACCCGGAGATGGAGGGCCTTTACCCCCACGACCCAGCCAGGGCAGAGGTGCTCCTCGAGGATATGGGATACGACGGGGAGACGGTCGAGCTTCTGATCAAGGGGGGCGACACCAAGGCTGAGCGGATCGGCGAGCTGATAAAAGAGGACCTCGAAGCCGTCGGGATAAACGTCGATCTGAGGGCCATGGACTCCAAGACGATCGACTCCAAGGTCCAGGACTGGGACTTCGATCTTACGGTGAACTCTCATGGCGGCCTGATCGGCGACCCCAACATCCTGGCCCTTCTCACCACCAGCTGGGACCACTTCAACAGCGCTCGATATCAGGAGAGCGACGAGCTGAACGAGGTTCTGGAGGCGCAGGTCAGGGAGATGGACGAGGACGAGCGGGGCGAGCTGATCGATCGGGCCCAGGTTTTACATGCAGAGGAGGTTCCCACGTTGGCGCTTTTCTATCCCGACTCCTTCGTCGCTCACGACGGTTTGGTTAACCTATACTTTACCTGGAACGGGATAACCTTGGGCACCCCCACAGCCCTCGGAAACAAGCTGGCCTTCGTCGGCGTCTGAAGGACGTCGATCGAAGCCAGCTTATTTTTTGATGCGTTATTATCGATCGACGAGCGTGCTTTCCCACCAGATCGACCTATCCCCTGTTGCGTAGTTAGCGATCAGTTTCTTTAGGGCGGGGTGGTAGCGCGCTGTTTGATCGATGATCGCCTCTCGGCCTCAAGTTCGGTCCTCTCTGTAATGACGTTCAGGCTTTGGTCTTCATAGCCCGCCTCCTTTATTCAGCCTTTTCGCGGCAGCGCAATTTGCCTCTGCCTCTGAACTGCGGCCCAGAGCCTGCAGGGCTTCTCCTCTCGCTTCCCAGATATCAGGATATGCCGGCGCCAGCCTCGCGGCTTCGTCGAAGCATTTCAGGGCCTCATCTATCTGACCAATATGCTTGAGGAGAACACCATTATTGTACCGGGGGGGCGAATACATAGGATCAAGAGCTGTTGAATGGAGGAAGCATTCAGTAGCCTCAGTAACCATCTCCTGAGCGGCCAGAGCGCAGCCTTTTGCGTTCCAGATGGCAGGGTCCTGAGAATTCAGCCGGATAGAGGCGTTATAGCATTCGACCGCTCGGCTGTAATTGCCGGAAATACAAAATGAATCGCCCTTATCCTTCCATTCATCCGACCAGAGCGATGTATCTTTCCATCCCATATGCAAAGCTCTGTTGTAGCAATCCCACGCACCGCTGAGATTGTCACACTCCAGAAGAATTGCTCCCGTCTCGTGCCAGATCCTGGCATCGCTCTGGCAGAGGCTCAAGGCTTTTTCATAACATCTGAGAGCCTTGTCGTACTGGGTCTGTTCTTTATGGAGCGACCCCTCCCTCAGCCAAGCCTCAACAAAGCTCTGGTTAAGGTCCGTAGCCTTTTGATAGCATTCTATCGACTCATTATAATTTTTCTCCAACTCCTGGACGAACCCTTTGGAGAACCAGGCATCGGCATCTGCAGAATCCCTTTTGACGGCTTCATCGAGGCTTTGCTGGGCTGCTTCTTTCTCCCCCGTCAAATAGAGGGCAACGCCTTTAGCAGATTGGCCACGAACTCCCATATTTAGAAGCACTTCGGCCGCAGCCACTCGAAGATGCTCGTTTTCATCGTACAGGAGTGACGTCATCGGCTCAATAGCTCTGGAATCATTTTCACGAGCCAGCACCATGAGTGATACAAATCGGACATCACTATCCGGATCCTTTAGGCCAAGAATCTCATCCTGAACGCCTTTTGGATACAGGTTAACTGCTGCAAAATTATTGCCTGACTCGCTCTCGAATGTCACGGGAAATCCGTTGCTAGAGATCATTCCCTCGTAACGTACGCCTTCGCCTTCTGATCGGAACCAAAGCGGTTTTGTGATATTGATATCCTCGGTGTATGTGCCCTCCGCTACGTCGATGGTCTCTCCAGGCATTGCGGCGTCAATTGCCGATTTAAAGTCTTTATAGGCACAGCCGGAAGAACATACTTTGATTCTGGAAGAGCCTTCTGTCTTCGGCGCTCCTCCACTGAGCACCAGCGTGCCGATAGTACTATCGAGGATGGGCAGACGGCCATAGGGGTCCAGAACGCTGCCGTCTATATAGCTGTTGAATATGCCGGATTTGCGAGGCTGCGTTTGATCTAATTGAAGAAGAACGGGTCCGCCAAAGATTGATGCACCAATGATGCTGCCTTCGCCTTTTACGGTGGCAACCTTATCGTAGCACTCATACGCCTCTTGACTCTTGCCCTGCCAAGCTAGAATCGTGGCCTTCAAGTACCAGGCCGCGAGATTTTCAGAATCAAGCTTCAGGACCTCGTCAAATGCCTGGACGGCTTCTTCGAGATTTCCCTGGGATGCAAGAGCGCGCCCCTCGTCGAAAATCTTCTCGGCTTGTTGGCTTGAGGCAGCGGAGGTGAGCTGCTTAGCATCTGTTTTATTTTCTTCCGCTGATATATCCCATCCCAGATCTTCCAGCACTTTGGTTGCGTTCTTTTGAACCTTGCTGTCCGAATCGTTTAGAGCTTCAAACAGCGGTTCAAGAGACTCATAGTCACCAATCTTTTCTGTATTTTTTTTCACAAGCCCAACTTCAACTGGGGGCAAGGTGCCGGATTCCATCTCGACTCCTAGAGTACTATTATTTGAGGTGAGGGAGGCCCCGAGCTTGTTCTCTACCAGTTTCGCCCCGGAAAATCCATATGATCCGCCATAATAAGAGCTGATAATCGCCTCTACACTACGATAGCTTACTCCTTTAACACTCGCCTTTTCGTACATGTATTTTGGAGGTGCATTGTCCAGCTCCTTGGCTTTGGCGAAAGCGGCATCTGCTTCGGATATGCGGCCGAGCGCCTTAAGGGCATCGCCTTTGTTGTTCCAGGCATTGACATGCTGAGGATTGATGCTGATCGCCTGATCGCAAGCCTGGAGAGCCTCATCGTATTTGCCTAGGCCATAGAGGGCATTGCCTTTGTTGTACCAGGCATCGGCATACTGCGGATTGATGCTGATAGCCTGATCGCAAGCCTCGATGGCCTCATCGTATTTGCCTAGGGCCCTGAGCGCAGCGCCTTTGTTGTACCAGGCTTCGGCAAGCTTTGGATTAATGCTGATAGCCTGATCGTAAGCCTGGAGAGCCTCATCGTACTTGCCTAGAGCCTTGAGCGCAACGCCTTTGTTATTCCAGGCTTCGGCATCCTGCGGATTGATGTCTATCGCCCGATCGCAAGCCTTGATGGCCTCATCGAAAACTTGGTCGGCCTTATCATCCCATCTGCCCAGGCCAAAGCGCGCAGCGCCTATGATTAACCAGGCTTCGGCATCCTGCGGATTAATACTGATCGCCTGATCGCAAGCCTTGATGGCCTCAACGTACTTGCCCAGGGCAGAGAGGGCATTGCCTTTGTTGGACCAGGCTTCAGCAAGCTTTGGATTAATGCTGATCGCCTGATCGCAAGCCTCGATGGCCTCATCGTATTTGCCCAGGGCAGAGAGGGCATTGCCTTTGTTGGACCAGGCTTCAGCAAGCTTTGGATTAATGCTGATCGCCTGATCGCAAGCCTCGATGGCCTCATCGTATTTGCCCAGGGCTCTGAGTGCAAGGCCTTTGTTATTCCAGGCTTCGGCATCCTGCGGATTGATGCTGATAGCCTGATCGTAAGCCTTGATGGCCTCATCGTATTTGCCTAGGGCCCTGAGCGCAACGCCTTTGTTGTACCAGGCATCGGCATACTGCGGATTGATGTCGATGGCCTGATCGCAAGCCTCGATGGCCTCATCGTATTTGCCCAGGCCACTGAAAGCATTGCCTTTGTTGGACCAGGTACCAGCATGCTGCGGATTAATGCTGATCGCCTGATCATAAGCCTTGATGGCCTCATTGTATTTGCCTTGGTTATAGAACGCAACGCCTTTGTTGGACCAGGCTTCGGCAATCTGCGGATTGATGCTGATCGCCTGATCGTAAGCCTTGATGGCCTCATCGTATTCGCCCAGGGCTCTGAGTGCAAGGCCTTTATTGTTCCAGGCTTCGGCATACTGCGGATTGATGCTGATCGCCTGATCGTAAGCCTCGATGGCCTGATCATATTTTCCCTGACTATACAGCTCGACACCTTTGTTGAGCCATTCTTCTGCAGATAGGCTGTCTTGCCCGCTATCCGTCGTCTGCACCTCGAAGGCAGACCTCTTTCCCCATGAGTCGCCCCAGGCAAATGCGGGCATGCAGAGCAGCAGCCCGGCGAGGACGGCGGCCAGCAGTCTGCTTGACAAGATATTACATAGTTGTCTCATACCTATTCACCTACACCAAAAAAATGTGTAATCAGGCTGCATTCTCCAGCTCCTCGGCTTTGGCGAAAGCGGCATCTGCTTCGGATGTGCGGCCGAGCGCTTGAAGAGCAACGCCTTTGTTGTTCCAGGCATTGGCATACTGCGGATTGATGCTGATAGCCTGATCGTAAGCCTTGATGGCCTCATCGTACTTGCCCACGTCTCTGAGTGCATTTCCTTTGTTGTACCAGGCGACGGCAAACTCAGGATCGAGCCTGATCGCCTCGTCATATGCCAGTATAGCCTCGTCGTACCTGCCCAGGTCATCGAGAGCATTTCCTTTGTTGTTCCATGCGGCGGCATCCTCGGGTTCGAGCCTGATAGCCTCGTCGTATGCCAGAATTGCTTCGTCGTACTCGCCCTGGTTGTAGAACCAGTTGGCTTTCTCTAGCTCCGAAGTCGAATTGCGATAGCCTACTCCTTTAATCCTCGGCTTTTCGTAATTGTATTGTGCAGGGTCCGCGACTCCAATAATCAATGCCGCCGCTATATATAAATAAAAAATATTTCTCATACCTATCACCTGACCCATCTTCATTTGCCTGGAATCTCCCTAATGGTAAAATTGCCGAAGGCTACCTTAACACCGCCCTGGGATAACGCTTCTACAACGAGGCCCGCCATCCCGGAGGCAAGAGTGCTGTCAGTGCACTCACCCAGCTTTACGCCGTTTACTTCGTAGGAAAACATGCTTCCTTGGCACACCACTCTGATCTGGTTGGATCCCTTTCCAGCGTTGATAACGTCCGATTTGGTCCAGGGCACGATGTCCTTCCATACGCCAGACTCGCAGAGATCAAATCCGAAATATCTATCAGAAGATATCTTAAAGCGATAGAACTCATTTCCAGAATTCTGCTGTCGCAGGACCACACCATAAGCGTTATCCGCGGGGCCACCTTCCACAGTCGTCTCAACATCGAGGACGAAATCGGAAAACGGCTTTTTGGTAGGCCAATGACAACTGAATGAGCCCGGCCTCGATACAGTGATATGGCGCTGACCATTCTGATTGATATGGTAGGAATGGATATCTTTCCAAATATCGCCATTGGGAAAGGCTGCTGAGTAGAGGATCTCGCCTGATGAATAATCTTCACTCCTGATGGAATTTGTCTCTTGCTCGGCTGGCGCGATGCTGGTTACATTCCTTGCTTGGGTCTCATTCTCCTTCTGTGGCTCTACAGGCTCTGTATCTCCCGTCCGTCCGAGTTCCAGGGCTTTGGCGAAAGCTGCGTTGGCTTCTGTTGTCCTGCCGAGGCGCTTGAGAGCATAGCCCGTGTTGTTCCATGCGCTGGCATCCTCGGGATCGAGCCTGATCGCCTTGTCGCAGGCCAGGATCGCCTCGTCGTACCTGCCCAGGTAATAGAGAGCAGTGCCTTTGTTGTGCCATGCGCTGGCGTACTCGGGGTCGAGCTTGATGGCCTCGTCATAGGCCTGAACCGCCTCGTCGTACTTGCCCAATTTATAGAGAACCTTTCCTTTGTTGTTCCATGCGCTGGCATACTCGGGCTCGATCCTGATCGCCTTGTCGTATGCCAGGATCGCCTCGTCGTACTTGCCTAAGTTATCGAGAGTAATGCCTTTGTTGTTCCAGGTGTTGGCATCCACGGGATTGAGCCTGATTGCCTCGCCATATGCCAGAATCGCGTCGTCGTACTTGCCCAGGTTATCGAGAGCAACGCCTTTGTTGTTCCATGCGTCGTCGTCCTCGGGATTGAGCCTGATCGCCTCGTCATATGCCAGAATCGCCTCGTCGTACTTGCCTAAGTTATGGAGAGCGTAGCCCTTGCTGTTCCATGCGTCGTCGTCCTCGGGATTGAGCCTGATCGCCTCGTCGTAGGCCAGTATAGCCTCCTCGTAGGACTTCATCTGGCAAAAGGCAAAGCCCTTTTCACTCCAGGCGCCATCATCAAACCGGTCCAGCTCAATTGCTCTCTCACAAGCGGTAACAGCATCTTGGTAGCGACCCAGTTTGTTCAATAATATTCCCTTGATCTCCCATGCTTCGCTAAACCTGGGATCAATCTGCAATGCTTGGTCTATGCTGGCCAACGCGTCCTCGTACTTCTGCCAGATCTCTTTTTGATCTGCGGCATAATCTCGCCAGATCTTGGCATTAGATGGAGCAGCGTCAACGAACTCTTGGTAGCATTCTGAGAACTGCTCGTAAGATTCACAGGCCTCGCATCTATGGTGCCAGGGGGGTGAATCGAGATAAACTGAGGCAAAGTGGTTCTTGTGGTTCTCCCCGGAAAAGGTGACCGGATAATGAAAGGGCATTATGGTGCCCTCATAAAAGACCATGCCCCCCACAGATTTGAAAAGAAGAGGCTTGGTTATATTGAGATCCTCATCGTAACTCCCGTTTTGAACCTCTATGACGCTCCAGGGAATCGCTGCATGGATTGCAGATTGTATGCTGGAATAATTGCATCCATCTGCGCAGACTCTGAGCGTATTATTATTTAATTTCGATTCATTCGCCCCGCCATTTATGATCAGATCACCTACCATCGAATTCTGGATATTGCCTGAAGGGCTGACGAGCGGAACGATTAGGACAAAGATCGCAAGGTATATCGCAGTTCTAAGCATTGAGACTCACACTCCAGACGATTGCACGATTTAACCGAATTGACGGTCAAGCCGACTTCTTGTCAGAAATGCTGCCAAGCTTCTTGAGAGCTGATTCGGCTGCCATTCGAACATCCATGTCTCCATCCCGGTCGCGGTACATATAATTGGCAGCGCCTGCAATGCCCACAAGTATCATGCAGAGGATGAACCTTGTCATCATTTTTCTGCACCTTTAACAATCTGTTTGTATTACGTTACTTCCATCAAGTAATATTTAAGCGTTTAGGCGAAGATTCCTAAAAACCTAACAAGTACATGAGAGGAATTCAATTTATCATTCCCCCTTCTTTAATTATCTCTGATTCCTCCTCCTTGCTCTTGATCGATCTTACTTCTTTTCCACCTTTTTTATCGATCGATACTGATATTTTGAGATATTTACAGCATTTTTAGTGGACATAGCTGATATAATTCGATATACTCCCATAACAATAAGGGGGGGATCACCTCTTGGCCGCCGTTCGGTCGATCCCCCTCGGCGCCAGGTACCACCTCCCCTTATGCTTTTGGACATGCTCCAGGGCTTCGGGGTAGCCGTCAAAGGATAAGCTCTCGCCGGTATCGAGGTTGAGGAGGATGAGGGCGCCGTCTCCAGCCTCTGCCCCCTCCAGGGCGGCCTTCAATGCCGCTTCGATCTCCTCGCGATGCCTGCTCCTCTTCCGCGCCCCCAGGGCCTCCATCTCTCGGGATATCTCGTCCTCGTCGACCCCATAGAGATCCTCTTCGGACGGCTCGGCCTCGGCCAGCTCACACCTGGGCTCTTTCCCGCCCTCTTCTCCGCCTTCCTCTCTCCGCTCCATATCGTCCCTCCGACCTCGTCAGAGCTTCGCGGCCTCGCCCTCTCCGGCGGCCCAGCAGAGATACTCCGCCGACGGGAACTCGTGGATGGTGGTGGCGACGACTTTCCCCCGGCCGAACTTCCCGACGACTAGGACCGGCCTGCCCCTCTCGTCGCCGAGGACCGTCTCAAACCCTTCGCCGGGGATGAGGTAGCCGTCACATTCGGCGGACTTCGCGGCGAAGAGGCGCGAGGAGGGATGTTCGGACGCCGGAACGAGCCTCCTGCTTTCGTATTCGCCGACGTATCTGAGGGGGATGGGAAGCCAGCTGTAGTCGTGCTCGGAGACCAGGGGGCCGAAGACGGTGACGATGCCGCCCTTCTCCAGAAAATCCGCGATCCTGGATTTGGCGGTCCGGAGGGCAGGAAGGGCCCTCGAGTACTGGGGGTTTGCAAATCCCGTGGGTATGACTAAAACCCTGAACCGGGGGAGGAAGGGGCTTCCCAGGACTTCGGGCTTTACGAACTGGTGCTCCCTCCCCGCATCCTCCAGGAGCTTATCGAAGAGGAAGGTCTTCTCGCCGATGATCGCAATATCTGGCATGCTAGAGGGGCTTATTTCGCGGGGTCGTCTAAAGCTTTTATCCCCCCCTACGACTTCTCCGACTCCTGCCCGTCCCCCTCTCCCCCGAAGGCATACTTTGTTCTATTTATTCAGAATCGCTTCCAATAGATTTATTACTATATATGACTATAATCCCGTCTAGAGGAATACAATTATGGAACAGGAACTCATGAGGATTGGGGTCTCTCTTCCGGAGTCGCTTCTGACCAGGTTCGACGGGATCATCGAGCAGAGAGGTTACTCCTCTCGGTCCGAGGGGATCAGGGACGCCATAAGAAACTACATAGTCCATTACGAGTGGATGAGCGACGTCAAGGGCGACCGGGTCGGGGTGATCACCATGGTCTACTCCCACCACCAGCGAGGGCTCGTCGACGCCCTGACGAACATCCAGCACGAGTTCGTCGACATCATCCAGTCGACCCTCCACGTCCATCTCGACCATGACAACTGCCTGGAGATCGTCACCCTCCGCGGCGAGGGGCAGGATGTCCGGAAGGCGGCCGAGAAGATGATGGCCCTCAAGGGCGTAAAGCACGTTAAGCTGACGACCACCTCCCTCGGCGCCGAGCTCTGAGCCGCCCCGGAGATCGCCGCCCAAAGAGATATCGGGCGGGATGTATCTTGACCGCTGGGAGATCTGGGATCGATGGATCCGTATCGCCGGAGCGGCGGCGGATCGAAGGAAGGGCGACTTGCGCATGAAGGTCTCGGAGGCCCTTTCCGGGATCCGCGTCCTCGACCTCTTCGGCGAGGCGCGGATAGCGACTCAGCCCAAGGTCCCCGTTCCCGTTTACGGCGAACGGATCGTCGATGGGCTTCGGATATGGGACCCCCACCGGAGCAAGCTCGCCGCCCTCCTCACCAAGAGCCTTTTGGCGGGCGGCCTCGCCGGCCTCGTCGGGGTGCTGAACCTCTCCCCAGGATCTTCGGTGCTGTATTTGGGCGCCGCCACCGGGACGACGGCAAGCCACGTCAGCGACCTCGTTCCTGACGGCCTCGTCTATGCCGTAGAGCTCTCGCCGAGGGCGATCCGGGACCTTCTGGGGCTCTGCCAGGCCCGCGACAACATAGTGCCCATATTCGAGGACGCATTCCACCCCGAGAGGTACGCCTCGTTCCTTGAGCCCGTGGACCTGGTGTACCAGGACGTGGCCCAGAGAAACCAAGCGGAGATCGCAAACCTCAACGTCGCCCGCTACCTGAAGCCTGGGGGGACGCTCGTCCTGATGATCAAGGCGAGGTCCGTCGACGTGACGGCGGATCCGAAGGAGGTCGCTAAGGCGGAGGTCGAGGGGCTGGAGGGGGTCGATCTGATCTCCGTCACCGACCTCCGCCCCTATCACCAGGACCACTGGGCGGTGGTGGCGAGGAAAAGTTCGGCCGTCCTGAAGCAGTAACGCCTTCGGTATCGGGTCTCCCCCGTCTTCGTCCCCGGGTCGTTCTCCTCTACCTCGGGAGTCGGGGAGGGATCGATTCCGGCACCTCATCCCGAAGGTTGCCGGTCCCCCTCTCCTCGGCGGCGCCTCGGGCTCATTCGGGAGGGATTTCAGCTCAGAAGCTCTCGGATCTCGTTTCCGATGATGTTCGGTAGCAGCCTCACGTATCCGACGACCGGGATCCTGAAGCGAGCGACTCCGATGACCCAGTCTTCATGGACCGGCATCAGGTAGTTAATCCCGAAGATGACGTAGGTCTCGCCGCCCCTCCTCACGAAGACGTAGCCGAACTCATGGTCTAGGTAGGTACCGTTCCCCACCTCCTCGATCATCCCCTTCGCCATCTGGTCTTTGAAGTAGCTCTCCTTAACTACGCCGAGGAGCTGGCCCGCGTTCTGGTCGATCTCGGAGTTGTTGTCCCCCTTGGTGATGTAGCCGGCGAAGGGGGCGGCTGGCCCCCCATCCCACATCGGCTCGCCCTCGTCGACCCATCGCATCGCCCGATGTATCACGGGAGTGGCCTTGTCGGGGGGGTAGGGCCGCCGGAGGAGGACGTGAGCCGCCTGGTCGGCGAGGGTCATCTTCTCCTTCCCGTAGGGCCTGTAGAGGATGACGTTTCCGGGGTTGTTGAAGGAGGTGTAGTTCTCAGCCTTTCCTTCCTCCCAGGTGACTACGTCGGTCCTGGAGGCCCCCTGGATGACTATGATGTCCCCAACCTTCATGTTGGGGTACATGCTCCCCGACTCCACCGCCACCATGGGGGTCCAGACCCCCAGGGTCACCTGAGATAATATCGAGATGGCGCCCACCACCACGGCGACGAATATCAGATCCCGGATAAATCCCTGGACCTGCCCCTCTCCCTTGAGCCACTCTAGAAGTTTCATCGGGCAGCCATATCGGAGCCCTACCGATATAACCGTTTTCGGTCGTATCTCCACTCGGGACGGAGAGGACCCTTTATCTAAGGGCTCTGGAGATATGGACCTCTGATGCGGGAGATCGTTCAGCGGTTCGCCGAGGAGGGGTACATGATAGATCCGGAGGCTCTGGAGCTGATCGCCTCCTATCCCGGCCCCATAGACGAGCTGGTGGATGGGGTGATCCGGGGGCTGGGGCCCACCACCCTGGTGGTGGGGGCCCCCGACGTCCAGCGTTGCTCCTGCTGGATCAATCTCGTCGGCGCCGATGGCCTCGGCCAGAGGTCTCCGACGCCCTCAGACCGATCCGGATCGGATCGTCAGGGTTCGCCGGACTTGCCAAAAGCCGTCCCCGCCTCCGCCCTGCTGGGCCATCCAATCCATCCCGAGGATGCGATCCCGTCGGCCTCGGCTGGAGCGGTGCCTGCCGAAGTCGGTGGCGTTTTTTCTTATCCCCCTTCAGAGCTATACCGCCCCAAAGCAGCATCTAATCCGGAGTTCTCCTCTCAAGGGGCCCCCCCTCCCGAGGCGGGGCTCTCCCCTGTCCCCTTGGAAGAAGGGGCGGGGTCACCGAGCTCTCCCAGGCCTAAGATGGGGGGCGGATCTTCGAGGCTTGAGGATGTCATCGGTCCCGGCCTCGGCTTCGGCCCTGGCTCCTCAGCTCCTGAGGATCTCCACCTTCTCGTCCCTCCAGCTACTCTGGCGTCTCCGGCTCCCTCCAACCTCGAAGCCCTGAGGGACATCACCGGGAGGTCCACCTGCGTCGGGGAGTACCAGGACTTCGTCCGGTACTTCCGGGACCGGTACTCTCGGATCCGGGAGATTCTGGCGGGGAGGCTGAACGCGAGGCCGATCGATAGCCTGAGGCGGGGCGACCTGGCGGGGAGGGAGATCTCCGTCATCGGGATGGTGATGGAGGTGAGGACGAGCGCCAAGGGGAACAGGGTGGTGGAGCTGGAGGACCCGACGGGGATGGTGACGGCGATATTCCAGAAGGGGGTCCCCGGCTCCGAGGAGGTGGAGAGCCTCGTCCCCGACGAGGTGGTGGGGGTCACCGGTACGACCGACGGGAAGGGGCGGTTCTTCGCCAAGGCCCTCCTCCGGCCGGACCTCGAGGCCCGATCCGCCGTCGCCTGCGGGGAGGGGGGCGCCCTCCTCCTCTCGGACGTCCACGTCGGATCGACCTACTTCATGGAGGATGCCTGGGATCGGTTCATCGGCTGGATCTGCGGGGAGATGGACGACCCCCTGGGGATCGCATCGACGGTTAGATACGCCGTCATCGCCGGGGACCTCGTCGACGGGATCGGGATCTACCCCGGCCAGGAAGGGGACCTGGCCATAAAGGACGTCTGGGAGCAGTACGAGCGGGCGGCGGAGCTCGTATCCGAGATCCCCGACCGGATCCAGATCGTCATATCTCCGGGAAACCACGACGTCGTGAGGCAGGCGGAGCCCCAGCCCGCCCTCCCCGAGGGCCTCCGGCCCCTCTTCAGGGGGAACGTCACCTTCGTCGGAAACCCGGCGGCCTTCAGGCTGGGGGGCGTCGACTGGCTCGTCTACCACGGCCGGTCGATAGACGACCTGGTCCTGAAGATCCCGGGCCTCTCTTACGCCGAGCCGGAGAAGGCGATGGTGGAGATGCTGAAGAGAAGACACCTCTCCCCCATATACGGCAACCGGGTCTCGATAGCCCCGGAGGAGGAGGACCTCCTGGTCATAAGAAGGCCGCCGGGGATCCTCCACTCCGGCCATGTCCACACCGTCGGGATGGCCCGCTACAAGGGGGTGACGGCGATAAATAGTGGCACCTGGCAGTCCCAGACTGACTTCCAGAAGAAGATGAACATCCAGCCCACCCCTGCCATCGTCCCCTACCTCGACTTATCGACGATGCGGGCGAGGAGGCTGATATTCGCCTGATCGCCTCGGGACGGCCTCCTCAGGTGGGCTCAGTGGCCGGATTGGATCCAGCGAAAACGCCCTTCGAGGCAGCGCCATCCCCTCAACCCGTCCAGCTCTGGCCCTTCAGGCCTGGCGTTCGGCCTCACCTTTGGCAGATGAATTTTAAGTCGGAAACTGTCGATCTGGAGATATGATGCGGGTGATGCAGATATTTTTATATATCATCCGGATCCAGTGATCTCATGATCGGCCTAGCGGGGGAAGTTTCGCCATGAGGGAGATCTTCCAGGACGCTCTGAAGGAGGTGGTCCAGTCGGTCCTTCCCATCAGCCTCGTCGTCCTCTTGATCCAGATCTTCCTCGTCGGCTCACCGCCGGAGAAGATCGCCATGTTCCTTCTGAGCGCTTTCATGGTGGGGCTCGGATTCACCTTCTTCCTGATGGGGGTGAAGGTCGGTATGCTCCCGATGGGGGAGGCGATTGGGGGCGAGCTTGCGAAACACGGATCGATCCTCTTCCTCGTCCTCACAACTTTTGCCATATCCTTCCTGGCGACGGTGGCCGAGCCGGACGTCAGGGTCCTGACGAGCACGATAACCTCGGTATCCGACGACGTGATCTCCAGGTCCGCCCTCCTCCTCTCCATCGCCTTCGGCGTCGGGATCTTCGTCGTCCTCTCGATGCTCCGGATCGTCTACGGCGTCTCGATAAAGTACCTCTACGCCGGTAGCTACCTGTTGATCATCGCCCTCTCCCTCTTCACTCCTCCCGATTATCTCGCCATATCCTTCGACTCCGGGGGGGTGACCACCGGCCCCATGACCGTCCCCCTGATCCTCGCCCTCGGCACCGGCGTAGCCTCGGTGATGGCGGGGAGGTCTGCCTTATCGGACGGCTTCGGCCTCATCGGCTTCGCCTCCATAGGTCCCATCCTGGGCGTGATGCTTCTGGGGGTGCTCCTGGTTTGATCGCCGAGGCGTTGGAGGCTCTGATGGAGTCGACTCTGGACGTTCTCAAGGCGATAATCCCTCTAGTCCTTTTCTTTTTGGTCTTCCAGGTCTTTCATCTCCGTTATCCGAGGAGGCATGTGATGAGGCTCCTCTTCGGCATCGCTCTCACCGCCGTCGGGATGATCCTCTTCCTCGCGGGGGTCTTCCTGGGCTTCCTCCCCACCGGCCAGGAGATGGGCAGATTCTTCGGAGGCTATGAAGAGGGGTGGGTGCTCCTGGCCGTCGGGGTCCTTCTGGGATTTCTCGCCACCTACGCGGAGCCGGCGGTCCGGGTCCTCTGCTACCAGGTGGAGAAGGCGTCGTCGGGGTACATCAAGTCCAGTCTGATGCTCTATACCCTATCCCTGGGGGTGGCGGTTCTGGTGGGGATCGGGATGGCGAGGATCCATTACGGCATACCCATTCTCCACATAATAATCCCTGGCTACATCCTCGCCATCATCCTTTTATTCGCGAGCGACAGGGACTTTGTAGGAATATCCTTCGATGCGGGCGGGGTGGCGACGGGGCCTATGGCCGTCACGTTCCTGATGTCCGTGGCCGTCGGAGCGGCGTCGGTGATGGAGGGGAGCGATCCCCTGGTCGACGGCTTCGGCCTGATCGCCCTGATCGCCCTCGCCCCCATCATCTTTGTATTGTCTTTAGGCGTAATCATTCGGATGAGGAGGGGTGATGAAGGATGAAGTGCGAGACTGATCTCTCCCTCATCGTCACCATAGTCAAGAAGGGTTGGGGCGATGAGGTCCTCTGCGCCTCGATGGAGGCAGGAGCTGAGGGGGGGACGATCCTCTTCGGGAGGGGCGTTGGAGTTCGAGAGCATAAGAAGCTCTTGAACATCATGATCGAGCCGGAGAAGGAGGTGGTCCTGACCGTAGTCTCCACCTGTGAGGCGGACCGGGTCCTCGAGGCGGTGGTGGAGGCGGGGAAGCTCGAGGAGCCGGGTAAGGGGATAGCGTTTGAGCTGAGGATCGATAAGCTCCTCGGCAGGGCCCATAAAGCCGGAGTTGGAGGCATCGCCGAAGGCGATAAAGGGGAGCTCGGGGAGAAGGATCCGCCCCCGGAGGATGGTTAGAGAATGTCTAGGAGCCGTTCCCCTCCCCCGCCGAGAGGTTCCTCGCCTCCATGAACTTCACCATCCTGTAGAGGGTGGCGTTGGTGGGGGTGGGGACGCCGACCTCTTCGCCGAGGCGGACGACGGCACCGCTGAGGGCCTCGATCTCCGTCGATTTTTTCGCCCGGATGTCCTGGAGGGTCGAGGACACGTGCCTCGCCGTCGGCGGCAGCAGCCTCTCGTAGAAGACGGCCCTGTACTCATCGGGCGTCGACCAGTGGGTCCGGTATCCCGCCGCCTTCATCACTGCGAAGATCTCTCCGATGAGGGCCTCCATGATCTCCCGGGAGGCGGAGACCTCGGCCAGGTCGCCGTAGGGGACGCCGAAGATCGCCCCCAGGGGGTTCAGGGCGCAGTTGTAGAGCATCTTCGCCCAGAGGTCCTTTCCCACCTCCGGGACGACCTCGGCGGGGATCCCGCCCGTTGTGATCGCCTCCGCAAGAGGCGCCATCGGCGCGAGGTCCGAGGCGAAGAGGCTCCCGAGGTGGATCGAGTCGGCGTGGACGGTCACCTCGACGACGTTCTTCTCGGGCCTTGAAAAGCCGGTGATCACCCGGGCGCTGTAGATCTGATCCTTCGGGAAATGCTCAGCGAAGATCTCGGCGTTCCCCCAGCCGTTCTGGAAGAGGACGATCTTGCCACCGTCGCCGAGGATCTCGCGGTGGCGGGAGAGGTCTGCGGCGGCGGCCGGGGAGCCGTGGGACTTGGTGCAGACGAGGACGTAGTCGCAGTCGTAGCCAAACTCGCCATCCAGGTTGAGCCCGCCGTCCTGGAGCCGTCGCCCTCCGAGCCGGAGAAGCTCGTCCAGGGAGGCGAAGGCCTCGAACCTCTCCGGCCCGACCTCGACGGAGCCGAAGATCCCGGTCCTCTCCAGGCCGCCTCTTCTCAGCGCAGAGACCGTCCCCTCTCGCGCGATTATATCGACCTTCGCACCGGATAAAATCAGGCAGCTTGCAATCCCCAGCCCGACGGCGCCGCCTCCGTAGATCAAAGCCTTCATCCTTGAGCCCTCTTTTGGGCCCAATTGAGCTCAATCTACTTCACCTCTTCCCCCACTTCGCCCTGATCGCCCGCCAGCCGGCCCGCCAGGCAGGAGGCGAGAGGAGGAACCGGGCCAGGGGCGGGAGGGTTTTGATGGGGACGACCCTAAGCCTCCCCTCAAATGACCCCGCGAGCCTCTCCTCGGAGAAGGACGGGGCGACCTGCGACCTGAGGGGGGTGACGGCCTCGAGGGGCATCAGAACCGCCATCATGAGGCCGAAGGCCTCCGCGGTATCGGCGGGGTCGGAGAGGCCGACGGAGAGGTCGATTCGGAGGGACTGAACCTGAACTGCCCCAAAGAGGCCCCTCAGCAGATCCCCGAGGCTTCTGAGAAATCCCCGGGTTCGGAGGAGTTCGAGGGCGATCCTCGGGGAGCTTCGACCCCTTCCCTCCCCTTCATCCTCTCTTTCTCCTTCGTCTTCTTCTCCCTCCTCTTCTTTGTCCTCCTCCTCTTCTGCCGGGGGGGCTTTCTCTCCCCATGCCTTCGAAGGCTCCCGCTCGCCGCCGCGGAATAGGTCTCTCTGGAGGCGGCCGAAGAGCCATCCGATCCTCAACCTCGTCTCGGGGCGGTCACCGCCTCTCGCGACCCTCCCCTCCAGGTCGACGGGGATCAGGAGGAGAAGGGCCAGTAGAACGAAAAGAAGGAGCAGGAGCTGGAGGATCAGGGCCACGGGGCCCAGGATGGCGGGGTGGGTCATGGTGGGGCGTCCCCCTCCTCCTCTCTACTCGACCTTGATCTCCTTTCCCTTCCCCTTCTCCCCTCCGCTCTTCTCCTCCGCCTCCTTCTCCTTTCCCTTCCTCTCCTCCCTCTCATCGATCTCCTTCTTTATCAGCGAGGGGATCTTATCCGCCAGCTGCTCGATGAGGGAGCCCGGCCTCTTCTCTACGGGCTCGACCCGGACCGACTCCTCCTCGATGATGATAACGGCGACGGGCTTGATGCCGAAGCCGCCACCTGCGCCGCCCCCCGTTCCTTCGTCCTCCTTCCCCGCGCCCGCCCCGGCCCCGAAGCCGGCGCCGACGCTCAAGAGGGGTATCACGGTCTTCTCGCCGGAGGTGATCGGCTCGCCGATGACTGTCTTGCTGGCTAGGAGCCTCTCCATCTCGCCGATGGTGGCCTTCAAAAGCTCTTCGACTTCGCTCATATCTGATCATCAGATGGTTCTATCCTCTAACCGTTAAAAACTTTCTCCAGGAATGGCGCAAGAAGGATGGTGGTGCCTTTGTCATCTTCGGGCCACCATCATCGGAATCTAGCCAGATGGCCTCATCGCGGCTCTGGGCCGTCCCGCGCCAGCTCTAACGTTGGATAATGTCGAGCCAGTAGCTTAATGGTCTGACCGGTTTAGGAGATATCCTTGGAACCTATTATTTTTAGGGAATATTATTTGGATCCCTAAAGAATAACCCCCCGCCACCGGTCGGGATCCGAAGCCTTCTCTTCTGGAGCCGATCGGGATCAAAGAGGACGAGGTGGACGTATTTGGTGACCTGTGTGCGATATTGTTCCACAGCTCGAGATAAGTTCGAGGGCTACCTGGACCAGATGGGGATCGACCTTGAGGGGAGGATCCTGGACGTGGCCTGCGGGCCGGTATCCCTGGCCTGCCTCTACGACGACGTCTGCGGCCACGACAACTCCCCCGCCTTCGTAGAGCATCTCGTCGAACGGGGGATACCGGCCCGGCTCGCCGACATAACCGAGCTCGATTATCCGTCGGAGAGCTTCTCTTACGTCGTCTCCTTAAACCCGCCGATGAAGCCCTTCCGCAGTCGGGGCGACACCCGGGCGGGGGTGAGGAGGTTTGTGGAGGAGATGCTCCGGATAGCAAGGGAGAGGGTGATCATCAGAAGCGGCCCCATGATGGAGTTGCTGCCGCCAGAATGGGACCATCTGGTGGAGCGGCGGGGGAAAAACTACGTAGTTTACCGAGCCGGTGGCGGCGGATCGGGCCCTCTTTCTCCGCTCTACGAGCCGCCGAACCTCGCGAGCGGATGCAGATCTTGAACCAGGATTCGTGTTTTTCCTAGAAGTTTGAGCCACCCCCAAAAAAGGCGACTGGCGCCGTCCCGTCGGCTCATTAGGCCCCGTCCCCGAAAACCTACGGCCGTTAGGGCATATTACTTGTTCACCTAAAGGGGGATGTAAGCGCGTGAGCCGGAGAATGGGATAATGGGCCAAACCCCCCGATGTTTATAGAACCCATCAAGGGTGACCTCCTTACGCCGATATCATCGGGGCGGCCATGAAACACGACTCCATCTTAAACGCCATTCCGCACAACCGTCTCCGGTTCTCTTCATTTTTATTATTTACACTTCAGTTTATCGTCTCACTTATCCATCTTTAAATTTTCGCCATTAATGAGCGTCCTACTCCGTCCCGTCGGATTTTTAGGTGCCGCCTCTATAACCTATCTCCTTTAGGGAATATTACTTGTTCACCTAAAGAGGTATGTAAGCGCGTGAGCCGGAGAATAAGTTGATAGAGCTGAACTCACCCGATGTTCATGGAACTGCTCAAAGGCGACCTCCTTTCGCAGATCTCATCGGGACTGCCATGCATCACAACTCCATCTTGAAAGCAATATCCGCACGACCATCTCCGGCTCAGCTCCTTTTTATTCGCCTCTGATTTCGTCGACGCCTTTGTCGAGATAATTCGGATTTTGCTTCGGAGTCGAACTCTCTTCGGGATACCAATTTCTCCACCTAACTTGCATCTATCAGCCGTTGTTCGGATAATCCGAATCATGCGAAATCATCCGATCCGGTTGAGATCTTCGACCGGAACGGCCTGATCGATTACAGAGGAAAAATAATGGCAGAGAAAAGGTTGGACGAGATGGATCGGGGCGAGAAGGGGAAGGTGATCGAGATATCATCATGCGGCTCCCTCCGCTCGAAGATCATGGACATGGGGGTCGTGAGGGGCGCAGAGATCGAGATGGTTAGGCGCGCCCCCCTAGGCGATCCCCTGGAGTTCCTTCTGAAGGGCTACAGGCTCACCCTCAGACGAGGGGAGGCCGCCAACGTCTTGCTGGAGGTGGATTAGCTGAAGAGCAGCGGCTCGATCTCCGGCGGAGGGCTGCCGCTGGCCTTCCTCTCGGAGGGAGAAGAGGGCAATGTGGTAGCGGTTAGGGGCGGAAGAGGGCTGGCTCAGCGGCTCACTGACATGGGCCTCACCCCTTCTACGAAGGTGAAAGTCCTCAGGTCCTGTCCGCCAGGGCCGATCCTCCTCCAGTTTCGTGATTCGAGGATCGCCCTGGGAAGAGGGATCGCGATGAAAATTTTAGTAAGCAGATCGGAGGGATTATGACAACGGTGGCCATAATCGGAAACCCCAATGTGGGCAAGACAGAGCTCTTCAACCGGCTCACCGGCATGAAGCAGCACGTTGGCAACTGGCCTGGGGTCACCGTGGAGAAGAAGACGGGAAAGCTCGTCCATCGGGGCGAGGAGATCGAGGTCGTTGACCTTCCGGGCACCTACAGCCTCGCCACCACGGCGAAGGACGAGCTGATCTCCAGGAACTACATCCTGGAGGAGAGGCCGGACGTGGTGGTGGACATCGTCGACGCCACCAGCCTCGAGAGGAACCTCTACCTCACCCTTCTTCTGCTGGAGCTGGAGACGAACCTGGTGGTGGCCCTCAACCGGTGGGATATGGCGAGGGAGAGGGGCATCGTCATCGAAACTGAAAAGCTCTCCGAGCTTCTGGGGGTGCCCGTCGTCCCCACCGTCGCCCCCACGGGCGAGGGCGTGGAGAGGCTGAAAGAAGCGATGCTAGAGGCGGCGAAGGGCGAGATGAGGAAAATTGTGATCGGCTACGGAGAGGACGCGGAGATCGCCATAGGGGAGGTCGAGGACGCTGTCCGCAAAGATGCTGGCCTTTCGGGCAGATACCCGCCCCGATGGCTGGCAATAAAGTTGCTGGAGAAAGACGAGCATGTGCTGAAGCTGATAGAGACGAGCCCTCATCAGAGGGAGATCAGTGCGGCGGTGAAATGATATGGGAGGATTTTCGAGAGATGACGCTGCGCCACTCCTCGCCGAAAGGAGGTACCAGGCGATCGTGGATATTCTGGAGGCAACAGTCACCAAGAGCGAAGGCAAGTGGACCTATACCGACATCTTAGACAACGTATTCCTTCACCGGTGGCTTGGAATTCCCATCTTTCTGGCCCTTTTATGGGGCGTCTTCCAGTTCACCTTCTCCCTCTCGGAGCCCTTCATGGTCATGATAGAGCTCCTCTTCGGATGGCTTGGGGGCCTCGCAGAAGATGGCATATCCAATCCCCACCTCGCCTCATTCGTGGCTGGAGGGATCTTTGGCGGCCTCGGCTCCGTTCTGGTCTTCGTGCCGCCGATATTCATGCTCTTCCTCGCCCTCTCCATCCTGGAGGACAGCGGCTACCTCTCCCGGGCGGCCTTCGTGATGGACCGTCTGATGTACAAGCTGGGCCTCCACGGTCGCTCTTTCATACCCATGATGATGGGCTTCGGATGTACCATTCCGGCGATAATGGCCACACGGAGCATAGGCGGTGAGAAGGACAGGATGATCACCATCCTGGTCAGTCCCCTTATCAGCTGCGGTGCAAGGCTTCCTGTCTACGTCCTCATAGCTGGCGCTTTATTCGGCGCAAGTTATGCGGGTACGGTGATATTCTCCATATACCTCCTGGGGATCGCCCTAGCGATAGCCATGGCCCTGATATTCCGGAGGACCCTCTTCAAGGGAGAGCCATCGCCTTTCGTTCTGGAGCTGCCGGCTTATTCGATGCCCACGGCGAGGACGGTGATCCTGCACATGTGGGATCGGGGCAAGTGGTTTTTGGTGAGGGCGGGCACCATAATCTTCGGCACGGTGCTCGTCGTGTGGTTCCTATCAGCCCATCCCTGGGAGGCGACTTCTGGCGGAGAGCTGATCGAGAACTCGTACATCGCTTCCTTAGGCCACTTCTTGGAGCCGGTCTTCAGACCCTTTGGCTGGGACTGGATGGCTGCGGTTGCCCTCCTCTTCGGTTTTCTGGCCAAAGAGGTGGTGGTGGGAACCTACGGCATATTGCTCGGTGTAGATGAGGCGTCCCTGGGAGAGTCCCTCGTCAGCCTGGGGTTGTTCACTCCCCTCACTGGGTTTGCCTTCATGGTCTTTGTGCTGATCTACGTTCCATGCGTGGCCACCATCGGCATCGTCGCCAAGGAAACGAATTCGTATCGGTGGGCTGGTTTTCTGGTGGCCTATCTGGTGGCCTTGGCCTTTATCGTCTCCGGCCTGATCATAGGTGTGGGCAGGTTGCTCGGGTTTTCGTGAGGTTAGATTATGACGGATTTCAGCATCAAAACTGGCAAAATGATTGCGATATACGCCTCGGTTCTGGGGGTAATCTCTCTCGCGGTCGGCCTGGTGGAGATCCTCGGCGGATGGGGTGAGTCGATTCCAGGCGACCTCTTCGGCGGCTTTGTCCTGGCGGTCATGGCGGTGACCTATCTCGGCGGGGTGAAAAGGGCATCTCATGGGAGGCACGAAGGCCTCTCTTTCATCATTGGGGGCCTTTTCCTCGCCGGGGTCTTCGGCGTCCTCTATCTTCTGATGATGGGTGCCGACGGCCTGATGTATCTCCTCGGAGAGGCGGAGGCTCTTCCAAAGCTCGCTGATGCGAGGCCGGCGATATGGATATTCATCCTCTCGCTGCCTTTGGCTTATAGGGTGAGGTCTCTGACGACGAGGATGACCTGGTGAGCAAAATAGGAGAGTGGGGACCGGTGGTGAAGCATCTCGACCACCATGGTATGGTGGTCGATGATGGTATGGGGATCGATCTGGGAGGAGGACCTCTGCGGTCAGAGGCGATCTCCACCCCACCCCATCTTTTGATTTCTATATTTCTTGCAGAGTTCAGTTAGCTCTGCCCCAGGGTAAAGTAGGCCTTTTTCTATCGATCTGTGATGGGATATACCAGCCTGGCGGCATCGGATCAGCAGAACCCTCCCTCAGAGGACCGCATAATATCCGAATTTCTCGACCTGGTAACAGAAAAGATTATCTTTGAACTTGATCTGCTAGAAGGAACCAACGTAATGAAATTTGAGCGGGCATTTTGGCCTAGAAGTGAAGGCACCATTCAAATGTCCTCAACTACATCCAGGACGGAATTCTGAGCGCTGTCAACTACGGGGAGATCTTCTCCGCCACCGAACGCATAAAAGATGGTGGTCAGTTCCATCGTAGAGGTGATAAGATTTCTGCCCGTCATATATATGAGCGCCCGAATTAAAATAAGCTGGAGAAACGAGTTGGAGGGAGAGAATGGCGCTTGGACCCGATTCGGAGCAAGCGCCTCTCTTATACCATCGTGATTTCGTGGATGTATATTCAATTACAGCGGCTGTTCCTTGAGTTTGTAGGTCCAGGAATCGCCCCAGGCGACGTCCCGACAGGTGCAGCCGAAGATCTCCTCCTCGCCCCAAAGCTTATCATCGTCATCCATGTGGCCGTAGCCGCCCGTGCAGCAGGAGAGCCAGTCTTCTCCCGGGCCGTCTTCTGGGCAGCAGGTCGAGACTCCCATCTTCTTGCTGATCTTGAAGGTGCCCGCGTAGTTCTCGTCGATCTCCACGAGAGGTTTCTTCCAGCCGTGGTCTTCGTCGCCCGCTATAAGCTCGCCGACGTGTACAGAGCCCTCGGTCACCTCTTCCTCGATCTTCATGCTGGTGCTGCTGAAACCATACTGTATGTTTTCGAGGCAGGCGCTTGCGTCCTTGACAAAGGCCGATGCGGTCTCTTTGCCCTTGGAGAGCGAATCCTTCGACGTTGTGTTCCTGGTGGCGGTGCTGGGCGAATTGCCGGACTGCAGCTCATGTCTGCAGGAAATCCGGCGCGTGCTACGTCCAGAAGGGATGCTGTCCATCACTGAGATGAAGCTCGGGGACCCTGACTTCATCCCCATGGCGGAGCTGCTGGAGTCGGTCCAGGCCGTCGGCTTCAGTCGCCTTGCACAATATGTAACCCGCTTCAGCTATACGGTTAATTTTTATAAACGAGGTTGATCGCGCTAACGAGTTTAGCCCGACATGAAATGCTCTTCAAGCAATCTAAAAAATGCGCGACTGCACTCTGCTTGACAGGCATTCTTTTATCATCGTCCGGAGAGATAGAGTAGACCGCAATAATGCGATAGATGCAAGAATCGAAAAAATACGCGGTGGAACTCGTGCTGATCAAAGACGCCTCAATCCTGAAGGACGGATGTTTTCTCCGAGACGTGAACATCACCATCGAGGGGAGCCGGGTCACGGGGATCGGTCCGGGGATCAAAGACATGTCAGGCGACGACGAGGTGATCGACGCCTCGGGGATGTTGGCGATCCCAGGCCTCATAAACGCTCACACCCATCTCGCCATGACCCTATTTCGAGGCTACGCTGACGATATGGAACTGATGCCTTGGCTAGAGGAGAGGATCTGGCCCCTGGAAGATAATCTAAACAGTGAAGACATCCGCTGGGGGACAAAGCTCGGCTGCCTCGAGATGATCAGGTCGGGGACAACCTGCTACAACGACATGTACTACTTCATGGACGAGACGGCGAGGGCGACGAAGGAGATGGGGCTCAGGGCCTTCCTTTCAGCCGTTCTATTCGACATGAGGCCCGACCTCATCGACGATGTGGAGCCCTTCATAAGGAGGTGGAAGGGAGACAACCTGATCGTTCCCGCGGTGGGCCCCCACGCAGTCTATACCTGCTCTGAAGAGACCCTCTCCAAGGCGATGGACCTCGCAGAAAAGCACGGCGTGATGCTCCACACCCATCTCTCGGAGACGAGGTCGGAGGTGGAGAGCTTCGCCAAGAGCTCTGGCCAAAGCCCTGTTGAGTTCCTGGACTCTCTGGGATTTCTGAGCGACCGGGTGGTTGCGTCCCACTGCACTTGGCTCTCACCGAAGGATGTATCGATCATCGCTGAAAGAAGGGTGAACGTCGCCCACTGCTCAATAAGCAACCACAAGCTCGCTTCTGGGATCGCGCCCCTCGACCAGCTTCAGAGGGCGGGCGCCAACATCTGCCTGGGGACCGACGGAGCCTCATCGAACAACAGCCTCAACCTTTTCCAGGAGATGAAGACGACAGCCATCGCCCAGAAGTGCGCCCATTCTCGGCCCGACCTCTTCAAGGCTGAGGAGATCTGGAGGATGGCGACGGAGAACGCCTACGCTGCCTTCCGCCTCGATCTAGGGATTCGCCAGGGTGCTTTGGCAGACCTAGCCCTGATCGACCTCAGAAAGCCCTGGTTCTGTCCCCTCACCGAAGAGAACATCATCTCCCACCTCGTCTACAGCGCCCAGGGCGGCGTGGACACGACGATAGTCGACGGGAAGGTCCTGATGAGGGGTGGTGTCATCCCCGGCGAGGAGGCGATCCTTGATCGGGCGCAGCAGCAGTTCCAGGACCTGGTGGCCCGATAGATCGCCAGCGGTCTTCTGACCCTGGGCAGATTCAGCCTCTTTCCGGCGTCCTCCGAGGCGAACGATCGTCATCACGAGATCGTATCTCCAAGCCGGCTGTTTGAATTTTTACAGTCAAATGCGCGCGAAATTTCCATACCGGTCGAGATATTATATCCCCGCAAGATTGTCTTTTGCGGCGATGGGCCTTATTACCTTTGTCCGCTTGTAGTGCTGAAATATATTGCAATGTTCCTTGATGCCCTTGTCATCTTCGCCATTGGATTCACCGTCTTCCATAGTCCCATCAATACAGAGATTATTCGCGGTCTGTCGGTTGAAACAACTGCTCTGGCATCTGGCTTAAACAGAAACGGAAGGCATTTCGCAATGACCCTCGAAGCCTCGACAGCATCGCTGGTCATCGCCATCAATCCGATTTCTTTCGTAGTAGCTACCACCGTGTCTGTGAGGTGGCAGCAGCTCGCTGTTCGGCGGGCATACTCTCATCTTCGTCTGGGGTGGAAATCTACAGCAGTAATGCAGCAAAGCAGAACCTTATTGTTTTCCTCTACATAAAGGTCCTTTCTGCCAGGTTCGTTAACTCGATTCTGTTAGATCTATCTCTAGAATTCTAACTTATTTAGGGATAGCTCTTTTCATACCTAATCTAATTGCACTTCATGCGGCTGTTCTTATAATGAAACGCTGAAGAGACGGGCCCGAATGGGGGAGCGATCTGCACAGCGTTTTTTGAGCGGCTTGCGGTAAGTAGAGGTGGAAAAATGAAGATGATAACGAAAGTAAGCTTTGTTGCTATGATGGCGGGGCTCTTACTTTTGGGGATCTCTGCCATGGCCGAGGATGACGGCTTCACCGCCGACGACGCCAAGAATTTTTTGCAGATGATGATGGGATCGAGCTTTGGTGACGTGGAGATTGCAGGAGATGTGGTCACCTATTACAACCCCGACGGCACGGTTCGATGCCGGTGTGAATACGAGTTTGTGGGCAAGGAGGCCGTGACTTTTGGAGGTGAAGAGTTCGATTGGTACAAGTTCGAGCTTAAATCAGGGGACGTGGCCTGTTCTGAATACAAGTATCTGATCGCCACTGGGGTGCACTCGGAAGGCGACGAGGGGATGGTTCACTGGCACATGAGGTACGGGAACACCAGCTTCGATGACCTGATCAACAACCCAGGATATGTGATGTGGTACCCCACTTTGGCTGAAGGGGAAATCACCGCAGAGGAGTTGGCTGAAAGTTATGCTGAAGGCGCGCCGATGATGGGCGCCATGATGAAGGCGGCGCGAGAGTCTCTCATCACCCTCGACGCCTGGAACGGAACCTGGGCGAACCCCGGGATGATGCTCGACGATCCAGCCATGGACCTGGTCTACGAAGCCATGGCCGATGCCGCAAACTCGGAGGAGGTGCCGGAAAAGATCCAGATCTACGATGCCCAGGGCGAGCTGATAAGCTTGTCCGTGGAAGAGGCGGCAAAAGAAGCTCATGGAGATGACTGTCTCTGCGCGGCAGTGGCCGCCAGGGTCACCCAAGTGGCCATCTCGGAGCTATTCGGCGATGAGGTCCCGACCCAGGGGATGCTCAAAGTCACCTATCATCATCCGGGGAAGGGACAAAGAGAGTGTTTTGAGCATATCCTCACCCCGGAATGCGTCGATTATGTGCCTTCAGGCAGCCCAAAGAACCTATCCCTGGAGGAGCACTTCGTATACACATTTGTCCGAACTGACTCCGGCGCCATCTTTGATACGAGGGTGAAAGAGGGCGTCATTCCTGAGGAGTTCTTCGATCTGAGGTACAAGGTGGAGGGCTTCTCGAAGGGGTGGCATGACGATCAGCCCACCGAGGCCGAAGAAGAGGCTTTTATGCAGACGAAAGCCGAGGCGAGAAACAACATTTTGACCATGGAGGCAAGCCAGATCTTCGATGGGGCGGATGGGAACGTTGCAGAGGGGGCGGAATCTGCCGCCGCCTCAGCGTAATTTTTGGATTACTTCCAAAAAGCCTAACGTTCTTAGGGGTGATTATATGCTCACCTAATGATATACATGATCCGCATATCAGAGCCGCAAAATTGAGGGGACGTGAATCCACCAGATGAAATTCGCCGGGATGCTTTCCTCCAATAGCTCAACAACTCCCCCCATCTTCGGCTCAGTCCGAGATTGATAGACCTTTAAGGCCAAAATTTTGAACGCGATTTCGGATTTCACCACAACCCTAACATTGTTAGGGTTACCGATATATCCGCCTAAAGCCTCTGTTTGGGTGACCTAAATTCGTGACGGCAAGGGGTCGCTGGAGGAGTGAGGCCCTCAGGGCGATCCAGAAGATCATCCCAGATCGTTTTTAGGTCGCATTCAAGGATCAAGGATGACCACGAATGGCGTGATCTTATGATGAGCAAACTATCGAGAAAAGCAGAGGACTATCTGGAAGCGATCTTCGAAATATCGCAGGAGAAGGGGTACGCTAGAGTGCGAGATATATCACAAAAGCTTGATATTAGGCCTCCGAGCGTTGTCGAGATGGTTAAGAAGCTGGACGAACTGGGCTACGTCGTCCATAAGAAGCAGGAAGGGGTGTTCTTGACCCCCAAGGGCGAGGAGATCGGGAGGGTGATTAAAGATCGACACGACACGATAAAGGCGTTTTTGATGCTCATCAATGTTCCCGAGCCGATCGCGGATAAAGATGCGTGCATCATGGAGCACAAGCTGGACACGAAGACCGTAGAACAGATCAAAAATCTGGTTAAATTTATCCAGCTCAGCTCTGATCGACCGCCTTGGCTGGACCATTTCGACGTCTTCTGCAGGACCGGAGAGCACTTCTGCGGCATCTCCGATGAATGCAGGTCCCGCCGAAAACGTGCTGAGGCCGCCATAAACGGATATATAATCGAGAATATGGACACGCCCCGCGGGCAGAGGAGCGCCAGAGACGTTACGCCTGTTTCTTGACTGGCGCTAATTTTATCCTTTGCAACGGGCTGGATTCTTATATAACCTGTCGTCCCATTCAGCCCTCCTGGTTACATAAGAACAAGTTGTTAACCGCCTCGTCCACGAGCTTTACGGGCTGACCGAAGAGGAGATCGCCATCGTGGAGGAGGCTACGACCAAATCCGAGATGAACTCCGCCAGCCCCGGCGAGCCCTCCAGCTCCCCCGCCGCCACCTTCGATGCGATCTCCTCGAATTCCGGCCCAGCGTCCTCGGTCCTCTGGCGAAGGTGACTTGGATCTCAGTTCTAGAAATGCAAGCAGTTTGTTATTCCAGATCAGAGCACCACCGGGATCGAGCCTAATGGCTTCTTCGTGAGCATTAATTGCCAATCATCACTTCACCCATTTCGATTTCAGGGCCGTCACCAACCGTAATAAAATGCTCCGTCAAATCGTCGAAGGTCCCGAAGCTCCGCCTCACCCCTCTCGCGCTCGTTTCTCCAAATCCACGGTTAGCGATTCATCACCATAAAGGCGCCTGAGCTTCCTGCTACATGAACATCCATTCTTGAATTTTAATCTAACTGGTGCCGGATAGTCGAAGATCTGCACGGCGAAAAGATCATATATTTCATAAGCTCCTTAGTCTGCAATTACCAAAATTGAGGGGGGTATTTATGAGAAAAAATAGATCAGTTTGGATGGCGATCTCATTTGGCCTAATTTTTATGGCCTTGCCATCGAGTTTTGCCGAGCCGGAAGATAACGTGGGCGTCACCGTCGAATCTGACGTGGAGATCCTGGCCGAATCCCACGTCAGTACTGAGATGGATAGGCTCAGAAGCTCCGACGATAGAGTTCAGATGGCAGATCAGCATCTAGCCAAAGAGGGGTTTGAGCCGGCGAATGAGATGATCGATGATAACTTCTTCGGCATGAAGCAGACCTTTAACGGATCCGCGGCTGGAGAGTTGGTGGAGCAGACCTACGAGTTCTTCGTCCAGGAGTATTCAAACCCAGATTCGGATATGGCCGCCGCCGTTGGGCGGATGGCGATCAGGTCCTCCGACGGAAGCTATGCTACCCAGTACACCTTCATCCTCAAAGCTCCAAAGACGAACGTCTCCGCGATCGAGGAGTACTACGTCGCAGCGTCTCCCTCGGGGCTGGCGGTGGTGGAGGCTAACAGCTGGTGGACCTGTATGCTGGGCCAGCTCCCGCTGATCGGAGTGGAGTGCGGTCTGGGTCCGAACGTCTGCGCCCCGGCGGCGACGTCCATCGTCGGCTATCTGGGTTGTGTGGCGACCCACTGCGGCCCCAGCTTCTCGAAGTCGTCAGCCTGCTGCAACTGCGGCTGCAGCCGATGGTGCAGCTGGGCCTATGGATGCTGCCAAATGTGATCTCCGAGGATGACGGGTAGTATAAATGCAAACCTAATTTATACTACCAATATAATTAATTTTTCTGCAATCTGCCTCACCCAAAAATGGATCTCGGGGATACCATTATATGATCTACCCCATCTTATTTGAGTGCCCAGATGGGAGGGAGCGATCTTGAGTCCTGAAGAGTGGAGAATGGCATCATTAATTGTATCCATGGCGATGTTGTCTATGGCGATCATCGGTCCGCTGGGGATGGCAGAGATCGATGATGGCCCCCTCGGCCTCGGAGGGGCCGGAAGGGAGACGGTGAAGATCGGGGCGATATACAACCTGGAGGGGTCCCAGTCGACCCTGGATCTCCCGTCCTCCTTGGGGGCTAGGCTTGCGGTCGATGAGATCAACGCCCTCGGTGGGATCGACGGCCGGAGGGTCGAGCTTCTATTATGCGATGGAGAGAGCGATCCTGCTCGGGTTCGCCTATGTGCCGAAGAGCTTGCAGAGGAGAACGTCTCGGCATTTGTAGGCTTATCCGATACGGATATGGTCATGGCCGCAGCCCCAGTGGCCGCCGGAGCCGGGATCCCGTTTGTAACCTCGGGAGCCACCTCTCCGAGGCTAGCGGAGGAGCACGATGGGCTCTTCCTCGCCTGCTTCGGCGACGACGTCCAGGCGGCGGCCGGGGCCGAGCGCGCCTTTGAGATGGGCTTCTCAACCTGTGCCCTTCTGGTGGAGGGCGATATGGAGTTCGCCCGCCTCCTCGCCGGCTACTTCAGGGAGCGGTACCAGGACCTCGGGGGCGCTATCATCGTGGAGGCCTTAGTCAACGGCTCGGATCAGGCGGGCCTCGGCCGGGCGGTTGGGGAGGCGGGTCCGGATATGATATACCTGGCCGCGGGGCCGGATTCGGCTGGGGCCATCGTCGAGGCGATCCGCGGAGCCGGGATCGATGTCCCCGTATTCGGAGGCGACAGCCTCGACTCCCCCGAGCTGAGGCGGGCTGGGACGGGTTGGATCGTCTTCAGCGCCCACTCCCTCCTGGATGAGGCCTCCTCTCGGAGCGGGCCCTTCTTCAGAGCCTACCAGGCGAAGTACGGCCATCCCCCCGAGAACGCCTTTGCCGCCCTGGGCTACGATGCCGTAAAGCTCTTGGCGGAGGCGATCGACCGGGCGGGATCGGACGATCCGGTGGCGATCCGCGAGGCCCTCCAGGAGACCTCCGGCTTTGAGGGGGTGACGGGAGATATAAGCTACGAGGGCGGACGCCGCGTCCCCAAGAAGGGGGTGACGATGATATCGACCAACGATGGGGTCCTTGAGGATTCCGTGGTCGTCACCCCAGAGCTGCCGTTCTGAGGTTCCATCGGGCCGAGAACTCCGGCGACGGCCGCAAGAGATCCGATCTCGTGGTCCAGGGGCCGTCGCCACCGCTTTGCGCCCCTCCAATCCCGGATCTAAAGAGCATCCAGCGTTCTCTGGAGGCGGTCCTTGAGGACGACGGCGTTGTTCTGCTCTTCGTCTCGGGCGCTGTATATCAGAGTTACATCCCCTGATCGGGCCTCCTCCAGGAGGGGCTCCCAGGCAGCTCTATTCGCTTCCAGCTCCTCCTCATATCGCCTACGGAACTCCTCCCATCGGGAAGGGTCGTGGCCATACCATCGTCGCAGCCCGTCGGATGGGGCGGCTTCTTTGATCCAGCCGTCGACCTTGAGAGCCGCCTTGCCGACCCCCCTTGGCCAGAGGCGGTCGACGAGGAAGCGCCTCCCGTCCTCGGGTCCGGGCGGATCATAGGCGCGCTTTATCCGGATCATATATATCAAAAATAATTTCTTTTTACGTTATTAATACCTTCGCCGGCTTCATCTCCGACGTCCTCAACGGATTCCCGCCTGGGAGCCATCAGGGCCGTGGCGACCCCTCAACGGGTTGGGAGGAGGGGGGCGACGGGGAGCCGCCCGGAAAAGAGACGGGTCATCGCGTCTCCGAGATGTCGGGCTGGCCCCGGATCCTCTCCAGCGCCTCGACGGCGGCGGCCTGGACGGAGGGGGCCTCGTCGTAGAGGGCCTCGGTGAGTGCCTCCGCCGCCCGAGGATCGCCGATCCGGCAGAGGGAGATGGCGGCATTCCGCCGGACGGGCTCGTAAGGGTCTTTCAGGGCTCCGATGAGGGGAGCGACGGCCCGAGGGCCGCCGATCTTCCCGAGAGACCAGGCTGCCCTCGATCGGACGCTCCAGACCGGGTCCCCCAGGGCTTCGATGAGGGGTTCGGCGCCCCTCGGGTCCCCGATCCTGCCGAGGGCCTCCACCGCCCTCCACCTGACCCCCCTCCTCTCGTCCTTCAGGGCTCGGATCAGAGGATCGGTCGCCCTGGGATCCCCCAGGAGGCCCAGGGCGTAGGCTGCCCTCGATCTGACCAGCATCTCTTCGTCCTTCAGGGATTCTATGAGGGGATCGACGGCCCTGGGGTCGCCGATCTTCCCGAGAGACCAGGCTGCCCGCTCTCGAACCCTCCAGTCTTCGTCCTTCTGGGCGTCGATGAGGGGGTAGATGGCCCGAGGATCGCCGATCCTTCCGAGGGCGTAAGCCGCCGTGTGGCGGGTATCTGCATCGTCGCTCCTCAGAGCCCGCAGCAGGTCATCGATCCCCGGCATCGCCGGTCACCGCCAATAAGATCAGATCCGATCTCATCTCCTCACCCTCTTTGAGGGGACTGTCCCAGGCCACCAAATATGTATCGGTATCGCCACGCTGATTCTTCTTCCGCCTCTCCTGCAAGTCTCCCTTCGGCTAGCTCCAGGGGCCAGAGGAAAACTCAATTAAACTAAAATTATGAAATCAGAAAAAACCTTTTTTCTTAGGAGACTTATGCCGCCAAGTTCCCTCCATGGCCTCTGAATCGAGGGTGGTATCTCAGGCTTCCCTCACCTTTTGACGACCACGACCTTCTTGCCGCCCGTATCCGGATCTATTTTCCCCGTCTTTTTGCCCTTCTCAATCCATTCACCTCCTTGTTCGACGGGATCTAACTGTGGTTTCGGTTTCTGAGCCACGTCTAAATATCTTTATATCGACTCTATATAATCATCTCTTTACGTTACCAAAACTCGACCGTTGGAGACGAGCGGATGGCCCGGCTCGGAGGAGATATCGGGTTCTAAAAGAAAATTAGTGCCCAGACCCGGATTCGAACCGGGGACGTTCAGATCTTCAGTCTGACGCTCTCCCGGACTGAGCTACCTGGGCAGTTTCTGGTGGGCTCGATGCGATTCGAACGCATGATCCCCGCCATGTCAAGGCGATGTCATAACCAGCTAGACCACGAGCCCACGCGACGGAAGCCCCCTCTGAGCTTTTCGAAGATAAACCCTTCGGTCTGAGGCGAGGTCGAGGGGATTAGCGGATCCCGCAGCGTCCTGCCGCCGCTCTCATCCCCATCGTCGCACTTCTCCACCCCCTCCTCTATCATCATCCCCGTTCTCACCGCCAGGCTTTCTCCTCCCCTACCCCGGCCTCCTCTGCAACGATATTGATCACCGGACCTCCCGGTGGTATTCGTCCAGAGGCTTGATGGTGATCTCCCCTCCCTTGGCGATCTCGATCGCCTGGGCAGCGGCCCGGGCCGCCTGGACGGTGGTGATGTAGGGGACGTGGTAGTCGACGGCGTTCCGCCGGATCTGAAAGCCGTCCTTCACCGATTGCTTCGTCGTCGGGGTGTTGATGATGAGGCTCACATCCCCCCGCTTCATGTAGTCGAGGACGTTGGGGCTTCCGACGTAGATCTTCTCTACCTCCTTGACGGCGACCCCCATCTTCGTGAGGAACTCGGCCGTTCCCGCGGTGGCTATGATCGAGAGCCCCGAATCGGAGAGCTTCCTCGCCACCTCGGCGATGGCTCCCTTGTCCTCGTCCCTCACCGAGATGAATACTACTCCTTCCGTCGGGAGAGGGTTGTCGGCGGAGAGCTCTGCCTTGAAGAAGGCGAGGCCGGGGATGTAATCGATCCCCATCACCTCCCCCGTAGACCTCATCTCCGGCCCCAGAAGGGTGTCGGCGCCGGGGAGCTTCTCGAAGGGCAATAGGACCTCCTTCACCGAGACGTAAGAGATTGCGGGCTCCCGGGTGTATCCCAGCTCCGCCAGGCTCTTTCCCGCCATGACGCCAGCGGCGATCTTCGCCAGGGGCAGCCCCACCGTCTTCGAGACGAAGGGGATCGTCCTCGACGAGCGGGGGTTCGCCTCCAGGACGTAGACGATCCCGTCCTTGTAGGCCATCTGGATGTTGAGGATCCCCTTCACCTCCAGGGCGAGGGCGATCTTCTTGACGTACTCCCGGACGGTCTCCTGGACGGCCAGGGGGATCGTCTGGGGCGGAATGACGCAGGCGCTGTCCCCGGAGTGGATCCCCGCCTCCTCGATGTGCTCCATGATCGCCCCGATGAGGACGTCTTGGCCGTCGGAGACGGCGTCGACGTCGATCTCGACGGCGTTCTGGAGGAAGTCGTCTATGAGGATGGGATGCTCCGGGGAGACCCTCACCGCCTCCCTCATGTAGACCATGAGCTCCCGCTCGTCGTAGACGATCTCCATCGCTCTGCCACCCAAGACATAGCTCGGCCTCACCAGGACGGGGTATCCGATCCGCCGAGCCTCCGCCTTCGCCTCCTCGGGGCTGGTGGCGTACCCAGCCTCGGGCTGGGGGATCCCCATCTTCCGGAGGGCGAGGTTGAACCTCTCCCGGTCCTCGGCCATGTCGATCCTCTCGGGGCTCGTCCCCAGAATCTTCGTCGGGAGGCCCCTTCGAGCGATCTCCCTCTCCAGGGGGATGGCGAGGTTCATGGCAGTCTGGCCTCCGAACTGGACCATGACGCCAAAGTACCTCTCCTTCTCGATGATGTTCATGACGTCCTCGAGGGTCAACGGCTCGAAGAAGAGCTTGTCGGAGGTGTCGTAGTCGGTGGATACCGTCTCGGGGTTGTTGTTGGCTATGTGGGCCTCGATCCCCATCTCCCGGAGGGCCTGGACGGCGTGGACGGTGGAGTAGTCGAACTCGATCCCCTGGCCGATCCTGATGGGGCCGGAGCCGATGATCAGGACCTTCTTGTTGTCGGTGGGGGCTAGCTCGCACTCGTCCTCGTAGGAGGAGTAGTAGTAGGGGGTCTTTGCCGCGAACTCCGCGGCGCAGGTGTCGACCATCTTGAAGGTCGGGACGATCCCGCTCTCGATCCGGAGGTCGGCGATCTCCTCCCTCCTCTTTCCGAGGATCTTTCCCATCCTTTCGTCGGAGAACCCCATCCTCTTCGCTCTCCGGAGGATCGGGACCGAGAGGCCGACGGCGATCTCCCTCTCCATCTCGATGATGTTCTCGATCCTCGCGATGAAGTAGGGGTGGATCCCGGTCAGGTCCGAGATCTCCTCGACGGTGATCCCCCGCCGAAGGGCCTCATAGATGGCGAAGAGCCGCTCGTCGGTCGGCGTCGCCAATAGATGCCTCACCTCCTCGTCGGTCCAGGGCTCGTACTTGCCGGCATAGCCGAGGTCCTTATCGATCTCCAGGGACCGGACCGCCTTCATCAGGGCCTCCTCGTAGCTCCTCCCGATGGCCATCACCTCCCCCGTCGACTTCATGGAGGTGGTGAGGGTCTTGTCGGCTTTGACGAACTTGTCGAAGGGCCACCGGGGGATCTTCATGACGACGTAGTCGACCGTCGGCTCGAAGGAGGCGGGGGTCTCGCCGGTGACGTCGTTTCCGATCTCGTCGAGGGTCATCCCGATGGCGATCTTGGCGGTGACCCGGGCGATGGGGTAGCCGGTCGCCTTGGAGGCGAGGGCCGAACTCCTCGAGACCCGGGGGTTCACCTCGATCACCCGGTAGTCGCCGTCCTTCGCCGCGAACTGGATGTTGCACCCCCCCTCGATCTTGAGGGCCCGGATGATGTTTATGGCGGCGGTGCGGAGGATCTGGACCTCATCGTCGGTGAGGGTCTGGATGGGGGTGACGACGATCGATTCTCCGGTGTGGATCCCCATGGGGTCCATATTCTCCATGTTGCAGATGGTGATGCAGGTGTCGTTTTTGTCCCGCATCACCTCGTACTCCAGCTCCGTCCATCCGACGAGGCTCTCCTCGACGAGGACCTGGTGGATCCGGGACCTCTTCATCCCCATCTCGACGATCCGAAAGAACTCCTCCTCCGTCTCGGCGGAGCCGCCGCCGGAGCCGCCGAGGGTATAGGCGGGCCTGATGATGAGGGGGAGGCCCAATTCCTTCAGGGCCTCCTTCGCCTCGCCGAGGGTGTCGACGGCCCTGCTCTTCGGGACCGGCTCTCCGATCCTGATCATGGCCCTCTTGAAGAGGTCCCGGTCCTCCGTCTCCCGGATGGCGGAGACGGACGTCCCGAGAACCTCGACCCCGAACTGGTCGAGGACCCCTCCCTCGGCGAGCTCGCTCGTGACGTTCAGGCCGGTCTGGCCTCCGATCCCGGCGATGATCCCGTCGGGCCTCTCCCGCTCGATGATCTTGGCGACGACCTCGGGGACGAGGGGCTCGATGTAGATCCTGTCAGCCATCTCCGGGTCGGTCATGATGGTGGCGGGGTTGGAGTTGACGAGGACGACCTCCACCCCCTCCTCCCGGAGGGACTTGCACGCCTGGGAGCCGGAGAAGTCGAACTCCGCCGCCTGGCCGATCTGGATCGGCCCCGATCCTATCAGGAGGACCTTCTTTATATCGGGCCTTTTTGGCATCTCCTTCACCTCCTCCTCTTTTCGATATCTTTCGCCACGGAGGAGAAGAACCTCTCCCGGGTGCAGAGGGGACCTGGCCTCGCCTCGGGGTGGTACTGGACCGCCTCGATCCCCAGGTAGTTGCTCCTGATCGCCTCCACCGTCCCGTCGTTGGCGTTCGCCTGGGTGATCTTGAGGCCGGTCCCCTCCGCCGACTGGGGGCGGAGGGCGAAGTTGTGGTTCTGGGATGTGATGTAGACGATCCCGGTCGCCAGATCCTTCACCGGCTGGTTTCCGCCGTGGTGGCCGAACTTCAGCTTGAAGGTCTCCGCCCCCAGGGCGAGGGAGATCACCTGGAGGCCGAGGCATATCCCGTATATCGGCCTCTCCCCGGCGAAGTGCTTCACCGCCTCGATCGCTCTGGTGGCCTGCTCGGGGTCGCCAGGTCCGTTGGATACGAAGAGCGCCTCGGGCTCGTACTTCTCGATCTCCTCCGGCCTCGTATCCGAGGGGACGACGATGATCTCGAACCCCTGGCAGGCCATGGAGTTGATGATGTTTCTTTTTATGCCGAGGTCGATCATCACCACCTTCGGCCCCTCGCCGGGGATCCGGTAGGGCCGCCGGCACGATACGGCGGAGATCAGGTCGAGGCTCGAGATGTCCGGCTGATCTCTCGCGAGGCCGACGACGTCCTGGTCGATCACATCCGACCCCTCGCCGACGGCGAGGGCCGCCCTCATAGCCCCCTGGTTTCGAATCTTGATGGTGAGCATCCTCGTGTCCAGGCCGTGGATGCCGGGGACCCCCTCATCCTCCAGAAACTGGGATATCGTCCTCGTCGACCGGTGGTGGAGGGGCCTATCCCAGATCTCCTTGCAGACCATCGCCGAGGGGCCGATCCGATCCGACTGGAAGTGGTCGCCGCTCACCCCGTAGTTTCCCATGAGGGGGTAGGTGAACGTCAGAAGCTGTCCCTTGTAGGAGGGATCGGTGAGCGCCTCCTCGTAGCCGGACATCACCGTCACGAAGACCAGCTCGCCAGAGACGACGCCGGGAGCCCCGAAGCCCACTCCTTCGACCCTGGTGCCGTCTTCCAACCCTAAGACGCCGATCATAGTATCGCCACCACAAGTAGGGAGGTGGTCTAAATAGGTTTCGACGGGATCGACGGGCGAAGGGCGCAAAGCTCCGCCGGAAACCCTTTGCCGGGTGGGCGGGATCGCCACCCCAGCAGCACCACATCCCTTTTGGCCTAGGATCCGGTCTTCTGGCCTTCTCCCGCCGGGCTCTTGATATAAAATAGGGGACGAGGAGTCGCCTCAGTGGTGATGATATGCTGAGAGAGGACGGGCTTATCGGAGGTGCGGGATGATGAGGGTGCTGGTCATTGGAGGTGGCGGCAGGATCGGGTCTGCCGCGGCGTGGGACCTGGCGGGGTCCGACGAGGTCGATGAGGTGGGGCTCGCAGGCCCCAGGGTGGGGCGGCTGGAGAGGGCCGCCGCCAAGATCGGGGGCGACAAGCTCCGCCTACATCCTTGCGACGTCGCCGGTGGCGACCTCCGGGAGGTCCGGCGGCTGATGGAGGGCTACGACGTCGGGGTCATCGCCCTCCCCGATCGGAGGACGAGCTACCGGGCCCTGGAGGCGGCCATCGACGCCTGCTTCGACGCCGTCGACGTCCTGGAGGAGTACCACCGGCGCCCCGACCCCTACGAGACGGAGGGGCTCCCCGTCCCGGCCGACATAACCCCGGACGAGTACGGCGAATCCCTCCACCGGAGGGCGGAGGAGAACGGCGTCACCCTCCTCGACGGGATGGGGTTTGCCCCGGGGCTCTCGAACGCCTCCATCGGCCGGGGGATCGACCTCCTCGACTCCGCGGAGAGGGCTACCGCCCGGGTCGGAGGCGTCCCCTCGAAGGAGGCGGCGGCCCGCCACCCCCTCGGGTACACCGTCACCTGGTCCTTCGGACACGTCCTCCGGGAGTACATGGTCCGGCCGAGGGTCCTCCGGGGCGGGAGGATCGTCGATGCGGAGCCCTTATCGGACCGGGAGAGGTTCGTCTTCGAGCCCCTGGGGGAGGAGGTCGAGGCCGCCGCCACCCCCGGGATGCCTAGTCTCCTTTACACCAGGCCAGGCCTCGCCGAGTTCACCGAGAAGACGGTCCGATGGCCGGGGCACTGGGAGGGGATAGACCTTCTCCGGGGGTGCGGCCTATTGGATCTTGAGCCGATGGAGGTCGCCGGGTGCTCGATCAGGCCCCGGGATCTCTTCATCTCGGTGGTGGAGCCGAGGCTCCGGCCTCTCTCGGGGGAGACCGACCTCTGCATCATGGCAAACTCCGTCCAGGGGCTGAAGGGGGGGGAGGCCGCGCGGGTCGACCACCACCTCCTCGCCGGCCCCGACCTGGAGGCTGGCGTATCGGCGATGGCGAGGGTGACGGGCTCCTCGGCGGCCGTCGCCGCGAGGCTCCTCGGCCGCGGCGAGGTCCGGGGGCGGGGGATCGTCGCCCCCGAGGACGGGATCCGGGGGGCGGCCTACGACCGGTACCTCCGGGATCTGGAGGCCAGGGGGATCGCGATCACGGAGACGGTCCGGGCCGGGGTCTGAGGGCCTCCGGGACTGCCGCAGCTCTCTGGCAGATCCGATCCCCGGTCCGAGTTATCCCCTAGCTCCCTCAGGGCGGCGGCGGGGCTTGCGAGGGGCATGGAAGATGATCCAGAGATGCGGCCCCGGGGAGAAGAGGCGGAGCTCCTCCAACGGCTGGGGTAGAAGAAGGAATATGGGGAAGATGGCCGGGGAGGCGACTTAGAGCTCCCAGGCCATCTAAACCAAGATCAGGATATGAAGGGCAGCTCCACCAGATAGAGGTCAGCGGTCCGGTTGTCGTCAGAGCCGAAGATCTGGTCGATGACGCCGTTCACGTAGGGGACCACCTGGTCGTTAAAGATGGTGGTCTGGTTGTTGTAGTATTCGACGATGTCAGCCGTCTCTGGGGTGGCTTCTCCGCCGAGGGCGTTGTACAGCTGCTCCAGGCTTCCGCCCATGCCGGTTGCCTGGCCGACGATCACTGCGGCATAGTAGAAGCCGTTCTTGTAATCCTCTGAGTACTCCTCCTGAGCGCTGGCGGCGCCGATGGCGGCGCAGAACAGAACGCCCATCACTAACCCTAACTTTATGATCTCTTTCATGAGTTATCACTCACCGCCCGCTGATACGCTCACCTACTTAAAAACTCTGTCGGATAGGGGAGGCTCTCGGCGCCCCGCCACCGCAGACCCCAACGCCGGCGCGATCTCGATGATCTGCCGACTATTATTCGAATTGAAGCCACCGGGACGATTACGACAAAGGTTAAATGGGCCCTTGCGGTCTAGGGGAGGCGAGGATTGGCTTATGGACACGTACGAGAAGGTGATCGAGCTTGCCCGGAGGCGGGGCTTCATCTGGCCCGCCTTCGAGCTCTACGGCGGAGCTGCGGGCTTCTACGATTACGGCCCCCTGGGAGCCCCGCTCAAGAGGGGGATCGAGGACCTATGGAGGGGGTTCTTCGTCATCCGGGAGGGGTTCTGCGAGATCGAGTGCCCCACCATCGGGGTGGAGGAGATCTTCAAGGCCTCGGGACACCTATCCGGCTTCTCCGACCCCCTCACCGAGTGCCGGGAGTGCGGCGAGATCTATCGGGCTGACCACCTCATAAAGCACATCGTCGAGGTCCCCGACGCCCTCGCGAACGAGGAGATATACCGCGTCATCCAGGAGAACGACGTCTTCTGTCCTGAGTGCGGCGGCGACCTCTCGGAGATCTACGAGTTCAACCTGATGTTCAAGACCTCCATCGGCCCCGGAGGAAAGCAGCCCGGCTACCTCCGCCCCGAGACCGCCCAGGGGATGTTCGTCAACTTCCCGCGGCTCCTCCGCCACTACCGCGACCGCCTCCCCTTCGGCGCCGTCCAGATAGGAAAGTCCTACCGAAACGAGATCTCCCCCCGCCAGGGGGTGATAAGGCTCCGGGAGTTCTCCCAGGCCGAGGCGGAGATCTTCATCAACCCCCAGGATAAGAGCCATCCCCGGTTCGGCGAGGTGGCGGACCTGGTCCTCCCCCTCCGCTCCCAGGAGGCCCAGGAGAGGGGGGAGACGGAGGAGATGGCCGTCGGCGAGGCCGTCGCCAGAGGGATCATCGCCCACGAGACCCTCGGCTACTACGTCGCCCGGACCTACCAGTTCCTGATGGAGGCGGGGCTCTCGAGGGAGAAGCTCCGGTTCCGGCAGCACAAGGCGGACGAGATGGCCCACTACGCCGCCGACTGCTGGGACGCCGAGGCCCTCCTGGACAGGTTCGGCTGGATCGAGATCGTGGGGGTCGCCGATCGGACGAACTACGACCTCCGGTCCCACATGGCCCAGAGCGGATCGAACCTGACGGTATTCCTCCCCTTCGATGAGCCTCGGCGGATGGAGCGGCTCGTCGTCAGGCCCGACATGAAGAGGCTCGGCCCCCTCTTTCGCAAAAAGGCGAAGGCCGTCGCCGACGCCCTCTCCGCCCTGCCGATGGAGGAGCTGAAGAGGGAGCCCGTCTTGGTGGAGGTGGACGGCGAGCGGATCGAGGTCGACCCCAACCTCGTCGCCTTCGAGATGGCGGAGGAGGAGGTCCGGGGCGAGGAGGTCGTCCCCCACGTCATCGAGCCCTCCTTCGGAATAGACCGGATCCTCTATTCCGTCCTCGAGCACTCCTACCGGGAGGAGGAGGTGGAGGGGGAGACGAGGGCGGTCCTCGGCCTCAAAAACCGGGTCGTGCCGATCCAGGTGGCGGTCCTCCCCCTGATGGACCGGGCCGAGCTGATCGGCCCGGCGGAGGAGGTCGCCCGGTCGCTGAAGGAACTGAACCTGCGGGTGGAGTACGACTCCTCGGGGTCGATCGGCCGGCGGTACCGCCGGAACGACGAGGTGGGAACCCCCTACTCCGTCACCGTCGACTACGAGACCCTGGAGGAGGGGACGGTCACCATCCGGGATCGGGACTCCATGGCCCAGATCAGGGTGAAAAGGTCCGAGGTGGCTGAGAAGCTCCTGGCCCTCCTCGCTGAGGAGATCGACTTCTCCGAGGCCGGATCGTCTCTGAGGAGCTGACGATCGCATGATGGGGGGGATAGCCCCCTCTCCGAAGAGATGGGTCGAGGGGTGATGATGACGAGGTCGGAGAGGCGGGCCTCTCTCTTGGCGGAGTTGAAGAGGAAAGGGATCCACCTCTCCGGCCTCTCGGTCCCGGCGGCGATCCTCCTCTTCGGGAAGGATGCTGCCATCGGGTTCGTCTCCGCGGCTCTGGCGGCGGCGATCCTCCTGGAGCGGGCGAGGCTCACTGGGATGGTGAGGCTACCGGCCGTCCGCGACTCCGAGGCGAAGAGGGTTGCAGGCTACGTCTACTACATCGTCGGAGCCCTCCTGACGGTGGCCCTCTTCTCGCCGCCGATCGCCGTCGCCGCGATGCTGATGCTCTCCCTCGGGGACGCGGCTTCCGGGATCATCGGCTCCGTCGTCCCGGGGTCGGCGGTCAGGGTCCGGATCTTGGAGGGCGAGAGGCGGAGGAGAAAGCCCCTCCTGGTGGTGGCGGGGACCTTCGCCGTCTGCCTCGCCGTCGGGCATGCCGCAAGGATCCTCGAGGGGATCTACTTCTCCGGCCCCGGGGTTTTATCCCTCCTCGTCTGCACCGTCGGCGCCGCGGCGGCGACCTTCGCCGATGCCTTTCCCCTCACCTTCCGGGGAAAGGTCGTCGACGACAACCTCACGATCCCCCTCTTCGCCGGCTCGGCGATGTCCCTGGCAGCTCTCCTCTGAATCCGGCGGAGAAAGGTTTTTTAACGTTGTTGAGAGTCTCCTTAACGGAGACGAGAGCAACTGCCAGCGGCCATGCCATCCGCCCCAGGGGCGGGGTCCCGAAAGCTTTGGATGGAGACGCGAGATCAACGCCCCGGAGGGCGAGGGCGAAGGCGTCGGGGAAGCGCGGGCTCAAAGAGTTGCTGTTCATCGGAAGGAATACAGGAGGGATATAATGAACATAGTACTGCTAGGTCCACCAGGATCCGGAAAGGGCACTCAGGCCAAGATGATCGCGGATAAGTACGGCGTGGTTCACATCTCCACCGGAGATATCTTGAGGGAGAACGTCAGAAACGGCACAGATCTCGGGAAGGAGGCGAAGAAGTTCATGGAGGCGGGAAAGCTCGTCCCCGACAGCCTCCTCATCGACATCATCAAGGACCGGCTGGCCAAGAAAGACGTCAAGGGCGGCTGGATGCTCGACGGCTACCCCAGGACGATCCCCCAGGCCGAGGCGATGGACACGATCCTCCCCAAGCTAGGCCAGAAGATCGACGTCGTCCTGAACATCGACGTTCCCGATGCGGAGCTGATCAAGAGGGTCACTGGCAGGCGTATGTGCAAGTGCGGGACCACCTATCACGTCCAGTTCAACCCGCCGAAGGTCGCCGGCAAGTGCGACGCCTGCGGGGCCGACCTCTACCAGAGGGCGGACGACACCGAGGAGACGGTGAAGGAGAGGCTCCAGGCCTATCACGCCCAGACCCAGCCCCTCATCGACTACTACAACAAGAGGGGGATCGTGGCGACGGTCCTCGGCGTAGGCGACATCAAGGCCATCTTCGGGAAGATCGCCGAGGCTCTGGACAAGATTTGAATAATCTCAAACCCCTCTATTTTTTCTGGCATCACTACTGCAGGAGCTTTGCATGATTCTAGTATACTCCCTGGGCGGATCGATCCTCTACGAGAGGACCCCCGATGAGCTGAAGAAGTTCGCAGGATGTTTGATGGAGCTGGCAGAGGACCACCAGATCTTCGTCGTCGTCGGCGGAGGCAAGATCGCCCGGGAGTACATAGGAAAGGCCCGGGCCCTCGCGGCTGGCGAGGCCTTCTGCGACCTCCTCGGGATCGGCGCAACGAAGATGAACGCCATGCTCCTCATCGCCGCCCTCGGGAGAGCCGCCGCCCCCGAGCCGGCCGAGAGCTATGCCCAGGCCCTTTCTGCCTCCGCCGGAGGAAAGATCGTCGTCCTCGGGGGGATGGCCCCCGGCCAGACGACGGACGCCGTCGCCGCGCTGCTCGCCGAGTACGTCGGAGCCGATAGACTGATCGTCGCGACCTCCGTCGACGGCGTCTACACCGCCGACCCCGAGGTCGATGCCGGAGCTACGAAGTACACGAAGATGACCCACCGGGAGCTGGTCAGCCTCTCGATGGAGACGACCCTATCGGCGGGGTCGCGGTCCCCGGTCGACCCCCTGGCGGCGAAGATCCTGGAGCGGAGCAGGATCCCCGCCGCCGTCGTCTACGGCGGCGAGGTCGAAAATCTGAAACGAGGGGCGGAAGGCGGCCACTCGGGAACGGAGATCTCCTGAGGCGGGGCTGATCGGCCCCCCTAAAATCGGACCATGCAGCGGACGAGGTCCGTCGCCTCCAGCATCCCGAAGGGGACGTCGGATTTGGTGACGACGACCTGGCAAGCCCCCGTCTTTCCGAGCTTGCTGATGGCGACGTGGAGCGGCTCGTCGCCGTCGACGGAGGCGTACTCCCTCACCATCGCCTCCTCCACCGGCCGATCTTTCTTGCCGTCGGCCATCCCTCGGACGAGATCCTCCAGGGAGATGACCCCCCTGGGGTCGCCGTTCTTCCCGACGAGGGCGGCCCGGACCTTCGAGTCGGAGAGCTTCTGGCACGCCTCCAGGAGGGAGATCCCGGGGTCTATGGTGATGGCGGTCTTGGCCAGGTTCTTCACCGGGATCTTGGGGATCGAGGCCATCTCCTTTATGTCGAATATGAGGCGGTTGGTGGTGTCGTCCCTCCCAGTGACGACGCCCTTGATGTGGGTCTTGTTGACGGGGGTCGGCCCGATCTCGATCTCGTCGTCGATGTTGAAATCCCGGATGTTCCCTATGATCTGGACGATCCCGCTGCACTGGTTGGGCCTCATGACGGTGTAGAAGGTGATCTCGTTGGCGGTGGCCCCCTCCACGGGCGATCCGTTCCTGACGACGGGGACGTCCACCACATCGTCGTCGGCGTCGAGGTTGATGGCGTCGTAAGCGGCGGCCATGGCCCGGTAGCCGCCCTTGGGTCCGGGGACCCCCTCCACCAGGTGGAGGGCCTTCAGAGATTGCATCTGGTTTCTTATGGTGCCGGCGTTCCGGTCGATGATCGAGGCGATCTCCTCCCCCTTAACGGCCTTTCCCTCCCGGCGTTGTAAGTTGATGAGGGCGGTCAGTATCTCCCGCTGTATCTGTGTCAGTTCCATTCTGATCGGGCTGACTCTCACGATTATCGGCTATAAATACATGTTGATCTTTCGGCCGAAAACTCCGCGCAGGACAGATTTTTTTTCCTTGAAACGGCAATTTCGCCATCGTTTGCCATATTTTCTTTACCGGATCCCTCCGGACGTTTCCGACGACCCGGGGTAGGCAGGCGCAAGGATAGACGTCCCCCTCCGGGGTGATGTGCATCCAGTTCCTCCCGGCGAAACAGCCCACCTCCCGGAAGGCTGCAGGGACGGAGAAGGTCCGGGGCGGCGGAGCCGCCGAGACGAACTCGTCAAGGGCAGCGTGTTCCTCCTCAGAAAGGACCGAGCCGACCTCTTCCGCCCACCTACCTGTAGGGACGACCTCGAAGAAGGTCAGCTCACTGGCGTTCAGTTCAGCGGCCAGCTGATGAAAGGACCGGATCTCTGAGACGTTCTCCCGCCTCAGGACGGCGTAAAGGTCGACGAAAAGGTCGGCGGCGATGGCGTTCTCGACGGCCCTGACGGCGTCCCGGAAGGCGCCGGCTCTCCCCCTCATCCTGTCGTGCTCAGCCTCGGCGGCGGAGTCGAGGCTGACGTTGACGGCGTAGAGCCCGGCATCCTTCAGGGACCGGGCGAGTTTGGGGGTGAAACCCGCTCCCGAGGTGAAGACGGTGGAGATCGCCCGGTCGTCGACGGCCCGTACCAGGTCGGGGAGCTCCCGATAGGTAGTCGGCTCCCCCCCGTCGAAGATGACCAGGGTGGTTCCCAAATCCAGGATCTGGCCGATGACCTCCTCGACCTCCTCGGGCTCCAGACGGTGGTGTCTGCCCGTATCCGGCAGAGCGCAGTGGAGGCAGCGGTTGGGGCACTCCTCGGTGATCGATATCGTCACCTGGTCGGGGGTCCGGACCCCGAAGGACGCTTTGACGTAGCTTCTCACGAGCCGGTCGAAGGCCCTGCTCGGTATCGGCGGAGACCAGGTGGAGAGGATGAGCTGGTCGGCCGCAGCCACCGGGATCTGGCCGTCGGCGATCCCCAGGGCCGACTTCACAAAGGGCAGGTGAGCCAGGGGCCCGGCCCCCCTCAGCCGGACCCTCCCCCCTTCCACCGACGCCTCGACCCGGAGAAGGCGGCCGTCGGCGAGGGTGTACCGCCCGGCCTCCCCCCCTTCCCTCGCCCTCACCGATAGACCTCTTCGGGGTCGAAGACCCGCTCTCCGACGATCTTCCCCTCCAGGTCCCGGTAGAAGCAGGATCGGTAGCCCGTATGGCAGGCCCCCCCCTCCTGCTCGACCTTCAGGAGGATCGCGTCCTGATCGCAGTCGATCCTTGCCTCCACCACCCTCTGGAAGTGGCCGGAGGACTCTCCCTTCAGCCAGAGCCGGTCCCTCGACCTGCTCCAGTAATGGGCTTTTCCCGTCTCCAGGGTCTTCACCAGGGCCTCCCGGTTCATGTAGGCGAGCATGAGGACCTCCCCGGTCCGGGCGTCCTGGACGATCGCCGGGACGAGGTCGCCCTTGATCTCCATCATGCCTCGATGATAGGGGCTATATCCTATAAAAGCCGTTTTCGATCCGTTGGCTACGAGGTGCGTTCGGTGCAAGGGGCGGGGGCTCTGCGGAAGGCCGGTCTGCCCGATCCTCAAGAGCTTCCGGGTGGCATCGGAGCTTCCGAATTTGGGAACTACCCTCGAGGGGCCGTCGCCACCGGAGGTCTTCGTCGGGAGGTTCGGCTACCCCCGGGTCTCCGCCGGCCCCCTCCTCCCGGCCCAGGGCGCGGGGCTGGAGGACGGGGTCGCTGCCCTCGCCTCAGCCCTCGGATCAGGATCCGGCTCCTCCTCCACCGCCACCGCCACCGGGTCTGGCCCCGGCCCCAGGGCCTGCTCCCCTCTCTCCCCCTCCCTCTTCACCCGGCCGGCGGAGCTGGCGCAGATGGGGGTCGGCGATATCGTCGCCCTCCGGTCCTCGATGGTGAGGTCCTCCTCCAGGTTCGAGGTCTCGGACGCGAAGAACCCAGGAAAGCTCCTGGAGATGGCCCAGGAGATCGCCATCTCCTCGACTCCGGTCGAGACGGAGGTGACCTTCGCAAAGCCGCCCCGAGGGCGCCTGCGCTTCGACGGCTTCATGATGCCCTCGGGGCCGGTCGGGACCGTCGAGGAGATGGAGATCATCTCGAACCCGACGGTCCCCCGGAAGGTCGACGAGGTGGTGGGGGACACCGACCTTTTGGCCGCAGCCGCCGTCGGCGAGCTTTACGCCTCCGGGGTCGAGGTGGACGGGATCTCGCGGCTCCTCTCCCTGGGGCTCCTCGGCAAGAACAGAAAGCTCGTCCCGACGAGGTGGTCGATCACCGCCTCCGACGACATCGCAGGAAAGCATCTCGCCGCCGCCATCCAGGACGATCCGCCCGTAGGCGACTACCTCCTCTTCTCCGGCGAGAGGCTGGCAAATCACTTCGAGGTCCTCCTCGCCCCGGGCTCGTTCACCTACGAGCTGATCGAGATCTGGCTCCCGAGGTCGGTCTGGTCCGGCGGCGAGGCCTGGATCGGCGCCGATTGGGAGGGCCCCGGTCCGAAGAAGGGTTATAGCAGCCTCGCCGGCGGGTACTACGCCGCCCGCCTCGCCCTTCTCGAAAGACTAGCCGAGATGAGGAGGCAGGCCTCGGCCCTCATCGTCCGGGAGATCACCGAGGAGTACTGGGCACCTCTGGGGGTCTGGGTCGTCCGGGAGGCGGCCCGGGCCGCCCTGGCGAGCCAGCCGAAGAGGTTCGAGACCCTGGAGGCGGCGCTGGCGGATATGGCGACGCGGATTCGGACACCCGCGCGGGAGTGGCGACCTCACTCGGAGCTGGCCCGGGGGGCGGGGCAGACGACGCTGGCGAGGTTCTTTTAAGAGGGAAGGCGCGAAGATAATTTCGGCGAGGAGCTCCGCCGGTACATGGAGATGATGGGGCCGGGTGGCGGGGATGGTTCCCGGGGCCATCGTGCAGGTGTATTGAATTATTGACGAAATGTATATGGTATCTGCAGATCATTATCCCTACGATGGCTTCAGTCAAGATTAGGCGAGATTCTGTTCGAGATCTCGATGTAGGCGAATCTGAGGCCGAGGAGCTGGAGAGGCTCGCGCAAGAGACGAGGGAGAAGGGCGTTTCTTGGAAGAGCATCGAGGCAGAGCTCGGATTATGAGCTATGAGGTTCTTTTACATCCAAAGAGAGTGAAACGGGTGATAGCTGGCCTTCCTCAGGCTCATCAGAGGAGGCTTAAGGAGCCGATCGATCAGCTGGCTGAGGACCCGTTCCTTGCAAGGTCGGGGCATATCTCCGGGGATCACCTCGATGAGGCGAATTTTGACATTAAGCGGTGCAAAGGCCACAAAAGCCGCTTTCGGGTCAGGTTCGGCGATTTTCGGCTCGTTTATCAGGTGGATGAAGAGGAGAGGCTCGTCCTGCTTCTGAAGCTGGACTTCAGGGGCAAGGTCTATTCGCGGCCGCCAGATACCGCCAGATAAGTAGTAGGGGCATGAGGGTCTTCCTTGGAAGACGCCCCCGCGGTGCAGGATGAGCCGCACCGCGGGGGCGCCGAGCCGTCCGCTTCGCGCTTCTGGAACACCTGGCCGAGATGAGGCGACAGTCAGCGATCCTCGCGGTCCGGGAGACCACCGAGGAGCGCTGGGAATCCCTGGAGATCTGGATCGTCGGGTGGCGGCGCGGGAACTGCGCTCTCGAATCCGCCCAGAAAGTTCGGGACGCAGGAGGGGGCCTTGGCCGACATGGCGACGAGGATAAGGATGAACTCCCGCGACTGGTGACCTCAATCGGAGGCTCCCTATAAATCTCCTTTAAATTGGGGCACCGCCAATTTTGGGATATGGGGGGTTTTCGAGATCCACGCCTGAGGCTCGTCACGACGCCGTTTGATTCGTCAATGCCGCCTCGGATTCGGCATCGGACCTTGCCTCGCTTGTCTACGTTTTCGTATCGTTGAGCATATCGGCAATACTTTCCCTCGTGTCCGATGTTTCATTATAGACAAGTAGGGTGCGGTTCAAGCAGTCTGCGGCATAAGCGGCGTTGAGAGCGGAAGCACCGGCATAAGATCTTGCCTCCCGGAGATCGTCTCTCATCTCACAGATATTCCTCTCCACAACTGACGATATATCAAGATTTTTTCTATAGGTGTCATTTGTCAGGCTTAGGATATTACTGCATTTATCTGCGCATACTGCACAGGAATCAGAGCTGTGTTGTGCGTTTTTTGCGAGGTCATCCACATGTTTTTCAATCTCTTCAATTCTGGAAACCGTCGCCCGAGCCAGCTCATAGGAACTCTTGGCCTCATCTCTTGCAAGTACGGCCTCGTCTCTGGCAGCTTGAGTCTCATCTCTCAGTTCTTGGGCCTCGGTCAACATGGCGTTGGGGCTCAAGGCAATGGTCTGAGGCACCTGTGGAGCCACAAATCCGGCCCTGCCGAAACTATAGGCCTGAGCGGGTTGCCTTGCTCCCACATTTAGGTTTATCACCTGATCGGATGCCCCGTTCCCAAGACTAATGCATTCTACCGATGAGGCCGGCCAGCTCAGGGCCAGTAGCATCCAAAACAGTAGTATGATCTTTATATTCATTATCGATCACTCCGATCGGTCGATAGTATTCATGGTATATAACACTAAGTTTTCAAAAAATAATAATCTATACTAACTCATTCTCAGAAACGTCGAAACATTGAGGCGTTGATCTGTGTATTTATACGCCCCCGTTCCCCACCGAAGCCGATCTCCCCACTGGTGCCGCTGATTACAATGCCGTCCCCACCAAACCTGTCGGGGTGGAGCAGGTGGTCTGCGAACTGGGAGATGGCGAAAGAATGACCTACCTACTCAACCGTTTCGCTCCATCGCAGCCCGATCACCAAAAAGCGTATATCCGAGCGCCCCTATAATAATAAGCTCGACCGATAAAAAAGAGGTGACAGATTATCATGAGAAAGAGAAGATACCCATCCATATTCGACGCCTTTGAGAGCATCTTCCGGGGCTTTCCCTTCGAGGAGGAGCGCGAGGAGGGGATCTACCGAGACCCCTTCGATGAGCTGATCAGGAGGTTTCAGGAGGGGATCCCCGACGACCTGAAGGAGCTGGTCCGGGAGGAGGAGACTCCCGCGGGGACGGCCCGGAGATACGGCCCCTTCGTCTACGGCTTCAGCTACACCGCAGAGCCGGGAAAGGAGCCGACCTTCCGGGAGTTCGGAAACATCCGCCCCAGCCGCGGCGGGATCGAGCCCAGCGCCGGCCGCGAGCCCCTGGTCGACGTGATGGAGGACGGCGACCTCTACAAGATCTTCGCCGAGCTTCCGGGGGTCGAGAAGGAGAATATCAAGCTCGACTCGACGGAAAGGTCGGTCAGAATCGAGACGACCGGGGAGAAGAAGTTCGCGAAGACGATCGCCCTCGATGCCGAGGTCGACCCCGACAGCGCCAAAGCGTCCTACAAGAACGGCGTCCTCTCCGTCGAGCTGGAGAAGAAGTTGAAGGCGGAGAAGGGGAAGGAGATCAAGATCGAGTAAATTTATCCCGGGTCGGTTTATCCCGGACGGATCCCCGTCGGATAAATCTATCTCGGATAAGTTTATTTTTTAATGCGGGCGCGCCGACGGTTGCCTGCAACGCCACAGGCCAGGTGCCCCAGAGACCTTCTCCTCCCCGCAAATCTGCAAGCGACAGTTATCCGCGGTAGGTCTGCTCCCTTCCGGGCCTGAACCGGTCCCCGCAGTTGAGATGAACAGACCTGCCCTCCGGCAGGCCCGAACGTCAATGCTGTCCCCACAGGGCGGAGAATCACAGTCGGCAACTGGACTGAACCTGCAGCACCGCAGTCGTCCACCAGCTTCGTCCCCCGCATATCGGCGATCTCGGGTTACAGGTGACGCCGAGCCACCCGGACTAGCCCGCGAGTATCAGAGTCTTCTGGGGGAACATAAACCTAACGCAAGATTTGACCCAAAAAATGATCCTGGATCTGGTCCTGGATCTCATTTATGGCTTTGATGGGGATCTCTATAAGGACTTGAACGAGGATTTGACGATAGGAGGCGCAAATGATGGAAGAGCTGATAGGCTTTGTTATGGGAAACAAGCATAGGATAAAGGTTTTGGAGATCATCGAGTCGAAGGGGCCCCAGCCCGCGGAGAAGATCGCCAAGTTCGGCCGCCTTACGGCCCCCGTGGTGGGGAGGGCCCTGGAGGAGGTCGCCAGCAAGGGGCTTCTGAGGGAGAAGGGCGGGATCTGGGAGTTCACCGATCTCGGAGTCGAGTTATCGAAAGAGCTGAAGAAGAGGGCGTGATCGGATGGAGCTCGCCGAGGCGATCCAGAAGAGGAGAAGCATAAGAAAGTACCTCCCTCGGAAGGTCGAGAACGACAAGCTCGACCGGGTCCTGGAGGCGGCAAGGCTCGCCCCCTCCGCGAAGAACCTCCAGGAGTGGAGGTTCGTCGTCGTTCGGGACGAGGGGAGGCGGAAACGGCTCGCTGAGGCGGCGAAGGGCCAGACCTTCGTCGGCGAGGCCCCGGTGGTGATCGCCTCCTGCGCCACCATCACCGACTACGTCATGACCTGCGGCCAGCTCACCTACCCCATCGACCTCGCCATCGCCGTCGAGCACATGGTCCTCCAGGCCACGGCCGAGGGGCTGGGGACCTGCTGGATCGGGGCCTTCTACGAGGAGGAGGTGAAGAAGGTCCTGAACATACCCCCCGAGGTGAGGGTCGTGGCGCTCCTGCCGATGGGCTACCCCGATGAGTCCCCCTTCCCTCGGCCCCGGAAGGTGAAAGACGAGATCGTCGCCTTCGAGACCTGGGGATGAGGGGTGCGGAATCGAAGTCTTGTGGTCATAAGACGAGGAAAGACGATGGAATCGCCGAAGGTGTGACCGTGGCCGGAAAGGTCGTTAAAACCGACGAGGAGTGGAAGAAGCTCCTCTCCCGGGAGGAGTACATCGTCACCAGGAGGCGGGGGACCGAGCCCCCCTTCTCCGGCAAGTATTACAATTTCAAGGGGAAGGGGATCTATCGGTGCGTCGCCTGCGGAAATGACCTCTTCTCCTCGGAGACGAAGTTCGACTCGAGCTCCGGCTGGCCGAGCTTCGTGGAGCCGATCTCCGAGGATGCCGTCGCGGAGCGGAAGGACGAGAGCTACGGGATGGTGAGGGTCGAGGTGATCTGCGCGCAGTGCGACTCCCACCTCGGCCACGTCTTCGAAGACGGGCCACCCCCAACGGGGCACCGGTACTGTATCAACTCGGCAGCCCTGAAGTTCGTCCCCGAGGAGGAGCTGGTTTCTGAGGGATGAGGAAAGAAGAGAGAGGCGTTTGAAGGCGGATTCGCTTGGCAGAGCACATGCTGGAGATGGCCGGGGCCCTGGTGAGGGTGAGGGCCGGAGAGGTCGAGGTCCTGACGGACCCGAAGGTCAAATGGTGTCCCTTGCGAAGCGGCCTCTATGGGCACGGGGTCGAGTCCCGCAAGACCGTCGAGTCGGTCCTGAAGCGTCACATGGAGGAGCTGGGGATGTACGGCCCCCATCGATTCCTGGAGCTCTCGGATAGGCCCGTCAGCTTCGGCGCCTCGGAGATGATCGCCGACGCCATGAGATCGGGGCTCATCGATGCGGCCGTCGTGGTCTGCGAGGGGGCGGGGACGGTCGTCGCCGCGAGGCCCGAGGTCGTGGCCGCCCTGGGCGCCCACATGACCGGCCTGGTCAGAACCGAGCCTATCGAGGAGATCCAGGCGGGCCTTCGTGAGAGAGGGTGCATCCTCCTCGACGACCGGTGCACCATCGATCAGGTGGAGGGTTACCGGAGGGCTCTTGCCGCAGGCTTCGAGCGGATCGTCGTCACCATCACCGGGAAGAGGGCCTTCGAGGCCGGAGAGATCAGAAAGCTTTCTTCAGCCTCGGCTTGCGGGCAGGCGGGCGAGGAGCCGGTGATATTCGCGGTCCACAACCTCGACGTCGCCGAGGATCAGGCGGAGGTCCTGGCCGAGACCTGCGACGTCGTCTGGGGCTGCGCCTCGCGGGAGGTCCGGGAGGTCGTCGGAAAACGGGCGAAGCTTCAGATCGGGATCTCCATACCCGTCTACGCCCTCACCGATTCTGGGAAGAGGCTGGTCCTGAATCGGGCGCTCGCCTTCGACGAGAGCCTGGTGATGCACAGGGCGACCCTTCCTTACGGGCCGGAGGAGAAGCTGCCGGTCTACCAGGGATTGAGGGGTCCAAATAAGGGATGAGGAAGGGTCTCGGCGGGGGATGGGTCGAAGGCGGCTCCTACTCGATCCACTCCACCTTCAGGCCAACGTTGTCGACCTTCGTGGATATCGCGACCTTCAGGCCCATCGGCGCGAGGATCTCGGCCATCTCCGTCTCCGGCCGCTCCGTCACGACGGCTATCGACGGCCCGACGGAGCTCATCCCGACGAACTCCAGCCCCGCCTCCCGAAGGCGGCTCATGTGCTGGTAGATGAGAAAGCCGTGGTGCTCGACCTCGGCCCGCTTCGACCCCCGAAACTCGATCTCCCAGATGACGTCCCCGATCTTCTTGAGGTCGCCCCGCTCCAGGGCGGGGATCAGGTCCATGAGGATGAAGTAGGCCTTCAGCTCCCGGTCCTGGTAGTCGAGGTTTCGGGCCCTGTTCATCAGGAGGTCGAACTCCTCCCTCCCCGAGGAGGAGACCGTCGTATCGGGGATGATCACGAAGACGTTCTTTCCCTCGGCGAAGGGGTGGTGGTAGGCGAGGGAGAGCTCGTCGCCGGTCACCGCCATCCCGCCGTAGGTGACGGCGGCGGGGCCGACCCCGGTCTCAAAGCCCAACGTCACGCGGCCGTCCTCGGTCTCCTCGACGTAGTTGTTCCCGATCAGAAGGCGGATCTCATCTTTAGTCAGGTGCGAGCCGACGGCCTCGTTCATGGCGGTGGCGAGGGCCACCAGGACCGAGCCGGTGGAGCCGAGGCCGACGTGCTTCTGCTCGTGGTCCCGGACCAAGATCCGAAAGCCGCCGGAGTAGCCGACGGTCTTTTTGAAGACCTCGGCGAAATGGCGGACGATCGGCTCCCTCGAGTAGTCGACGACCGTCTCTCCCGGCGTGCACTCCACCTCGGCGAAGCAGTAAATCGAGAGGGCGAAGCCTACTCCGCCGCCGCCAGGCCTGTTCGGCGCAAACCGGTTCATGTCCAGGACGGTGAGGTGGATCCTCCCTGGAGTTGTGACCCTCACCTTCCCCTCGATCGGCTCAAGCTTCCGGTCCTTTTTGATCCCCAGGGTGTTGACCTTCTCGCCGGGGGAGAAGGGGCTGAACTCGTACTCCACCAAATCCAGGTCCCCGCCGCGGATCTTCATCGTGGGCATATCTCACCACCACAACTGTGGATAATTCTCTTCCAACTTCCTTTGGCCATGCACCATCAGGCCCCGTCTGGGTATATCTTCTTGCTGGAACTCTGGCCGGCTTTGCCCCGGCCCGGCCAGACCACTGGCTCCGGCGCGGATATGCGGCTATTCCTTCCCGCCTCCGACCGAGATTATCTGAGCGGAATCCGGGGGCTTCGTCACGAGGCTAGTTGCCAGGTAGGCTGCCGTCCCGACGACGACCCCGACCATCACCGGGTGGATGAGGGGGTTGCCGTAGAAGTTCCAGGCGACGATGGAGACGAAGGTGGCGACGAGGCCGGATACGAAGCCGGCCGAGGTCCCCCGGTCCCAGTAGATGCCGAATATGAGGGGGATGAAGACGCAGCAGGCGATCACCCCCATGCTGAGGGAGACGAGGGGCACAATAAGCTCGGGGACGTTTCTTGCCATCAGCGCCGAGACGGCGATGATCAATAGCCCCACAACCCTCGTCAGCACCAGAACCCGGTCGTCGGGGATATCGGGCCGGAGGAAACGGAGGGTGTCGGCGGTGAGGGAGGTGGTCGTCACGAGGACGATGGCGCTGATCGTCGACATCGCCGCCGAGATCGCCGCGAGGAGGATGATGGCGTCAAAGCCCGGCGGCAATAGCGACGTGGCGACGAAGGGGACGAGGCTGTCGGGGTTTTTGATGAACGGCGCCAGCTCCTCGGCGGAAAAGACCCCGTAGGCGAGAACCCCTATCGAGAAGATGGCGAGGGCGTATACGGAGACTGCGATCGGGCTGTAGATCCCGGCGAACTTGACCACCCTTTTGTCCCGCGCCGAGAAGATCATGATCAGAAGGTCCGGTAGAGCCAGCAGCCCCAGGCTTATGGAGAAGGCCGTTCCCACCGTCGTCTGCCAGGGGACGAGGTCTCCGGACATGCTCGTCACCGCGGCGGGGATGTTCGCCCAGATCTCCGTTCCCCCGCCGGCGTAGAGGAGGGCGGCGTACAGAAGGGCCGCCCCGCCGAGCATTATGATCCCCTGGATGAAGCTGATCCAGAGGATGGCGGGAAGCCCCCCCACGGCGTAGTAGATGGCGACGATGACGACGGCTACGAGGAGCCCCTGGATGTAGCTGATCCCGAGGAGCCCCTCGAAGAGGTGGGCGCACCCCTTGAAGATGGCGATGAGGTAGACGGTGTACATGACGAGCATGATCACCGCCAGGAGGACCCGCCCTCCAGGAGAGCCGTACCGCCGCTCCAGCAGCTGAGGAACGGTCTTGGCGTCGTAGGACTTGGCCATCGCCCAGATCTTGGGCGCCATGATCCAGGCGAGGCAGGCGAAGGCGACGTGCATCAGGGTCGCCCAGATCACCCAGGGGAACCCGGCGATGAGGCCGTACCCGCCGCCGCCGAGGAAAGACGCCGCGCTGAAGTAGGCGGCGGTGAAGGCGATCCCGATGACGGCGGGGTACATGACGTTCCTATCCGATATGACGAACCCCGAGAAGGTCCCCTGCCGGAGCCTTATCGAGAGGGCGACGATGACCGCGACGTAGACGACGAGAAGGACCTGGTTAATCATCGGATCTCCTCAGAATGACAAAGAAGGTGATCGCGAGCATCAGTATCATCGAGGCCAGAAGGGTCAGGTACGGCGTCGGCGCGAGGAACATCAGGTCCGCCTCCGCGTCGGGGAATCGTGAGCGTTAGGGTGCGTCGGTGTGAGGTCTCTTGGATTCAAATCGATCTCTCCTCCAATCATGTACGATAATATACAATGATGGGCGGGGGTGAGCGGTTTTGGTTGAAAAGGATTTCGCTGGCTGCTGATGGCGGGGTTATTTTATGTCGAGCTTCATGGGGAAATGTACGGCATTGCACAGATATCAAATTCCGTGCGGCCCGGTTTTCGGCATTTCAGATAGGCATTTCAGATATCTTTGAGTCATCGCTGCTCATATTCCGTCGCTCTGCACCATTGAATCTCTGCGTTCAGTTTCCTCAGCAGTCATATCGATTAAGTGAACACAAAAACATGTGCGGGTTCGCGGTATCCCTAACCTAAAGGTCGGATATTCGTGACCCTCTCCGATCCCGAAGTAATAATGACAATCTGCACAAGTAAACACTGGCAACATGGGGGCAGAGAGAGTTGAATAGTCTCCAAATGCTACGACAAAGCTAGCCTCTAAACGTATAAGAAAAGTTTAAATACATTAATATGTAACTAATACTCTATTATATATGAGTTGCTACGATTTCTGCGGCTTATAGACATCATATATGGAGAGATTACATATGTATGATATTGAAGTTTACTCAAGAGAGATTTACAGAATCGTCTCAGGCAGTTCACAACAGAGAGGGACGATTTTCCTAGATTTCGCAAACGAAGATCACTACCGCTGCGTAAACGAGATGTTCGGCGGCGAAGACCGCTTCAAAAAGGATTTTCCAGCTCATTATTTACTTGCGCAGAAGACCAGACAGGACTATGCAGCAAACCGGGCAATGGCTGCCGGACCCAACCAGCAGGGATTTGAGAACTATGCCGAGGTACAAGATGTTTTTTACAAAAAATCCGACAAGCAGCTTTATTCCTGTGGCTACATGAATCTGGTTGGAGAGTCTGATGTGATATATCAGACCCTTTTCGTTTACAGAAACGGAGAACGAGTTGATCAGACTTCCAAATTCACCTATGGCAGCAGTTTTGCTTCTATAGATCTAACTACAAACAACATTGAGCCTCTAGGCGGCCAAAATGATGACCTAACTATTGTAATCCATTCTTCAGCTAAACCAAAGGGTAAAGAGAATCTTTTATCAGCTATCAGTTACGATGCCAAAAATTCGCTCAACTCAACGCTGGACGAGGTAGTCAAGACGATTAATGTCGACGATCCAAGACACATCAATACGGCTCCGACTCAGGATATTATGGTGGCCTATGGCCGGACTCCATCATCCGGGGAACGTATTGATTATCCCTATCCCGAGGAACGTGTGAAACAACTACAGAAAGTTTTCCTTGCGAATAGTGGAACCGTGGAATTACAGGACAACGTTAAATTCATAAAGGGCCATGTGTCGCAAACGGACATTGTGTTGAATCACGATTTAGGCACTATCTGGTATCGATCGAATATCCCGGATAGCGCAATCAGAAAGATAGACGATACGCATTTTGCATGGAATATCGATAAGGACTGGGGAAATGTTATTCCAAGCAGTATCGCTGCCGGCACTAGTGCTATGGAACATTAATTTTGCAAATTAAAATAATGCCTTTGAAGTTTTT